>Ga0123394_1010260_pt1 | contig 53552 bp, 51 predicted proteins | sample T10HHNO3metaT_FD_89922 | JGI IMG/M metagenome (GOLD analysis project Ga0123394, IMG submission 89922) | Methane-oxidizing artificial microbial communities from Washington, USA to study methane cycling - T10-HHNO3 metaT (Metagenome... ...
CTTGGTATGGTGCCAGCCGACGATGCGGCCAAGGCCAAGGCGCGACGTGTTGCCATGCTGGCGTCACGAACTAATGTCATGCTGTCCATTCCTATGCTGTTCTTTATGGCAAATGGATTGAGTCACCGCGCCGTGTTAGGGTTTTAAATATAGTTAAGGCAATAACGGCGGCCTTAGCCGCCGTTTTGCTTTTTTAGTATTCACTTTTTTAGGTTTGAGTTATGTCTGAACATTTGATGAACACTTACGGTAGACAGCCAGTCTCCTTTGATAAAGGCGTGGGTGTTTGGTTGTACGATCAACAAGGTAATGCCTATTTAGATGGGTTGTCTGGCGTCGCTGTGAATGGGTTGGGGCACGCACATCCCAAGTTTGTCGCCGCGATTCAAGCACAAGTTGCACGCTTGGTGCATGTGTCTAATATTTATCAAATTGCAGAACAAGCACGCTTGGCCGATAAGTTGGCTGAAATCTCCGGTATGGATAAAGTGTTTTTCTGTAACTCAGGCTGTGAGGCGAACGAGGCTGCCATTAAGTTAGCGCGCTTGTACGGTCACAACAAAGGCATTGAAAATCCGGAAATTATTGTGATGGAACGCGCTTTCCATGGCCGAACCATGGCGACACTGTCAGCTACTGGTAATCGTAAAACTCAAGCTGGTTTTGAGCCGTTGGTCAGTGGTTTTGTGCGTGTGCCATTTGATGACTTGGAAGCCGTGAAGCAAGTGGCAAAACGCAAAAACAACGTGGTGGCCATTTTGGTCGAGCCGGTGCAAGGTGAGGGTGGTGTGCATATCCCAGCTGACCTTAAAGCCTATTTTCAAGGCTTACGTCAGGTATGTGATGAAAATGGTTGGTTGTTGATGCTAGATGAAGTGCAAAGCGGTGTCGGTCGTACCGGTACATGGTTTGCATTTCAGCACACAGGCATCATGCCGGATGTGATGACGTTAGCCAAAGGTCTAGGCTCTGGCGTACCAATTGGTGCATGTCTGGCTAAAGGTGCAGCTGCGGATACGTTTACACCAGGTAAGCATGGCTCCACATTTGGCGGTAACCCATTGGCAACTGCCGCTGGGATTGCCACGCTCGATATCATTGCGGAAGAAAAGCTGCGTGAAAATGCCGAAGTAATTGGTGCGTTTTTAAATACACAAATTGCAGAAGCATTTGCAGGCAATAAGCACGTGGTCAATGTTCGCAACGCAGGCCTGATGGTGGGTATTGAGTTGGATGTGCCCTGTGGTGAGCTGGTTAAGCTAGCGCTGGAGCAGAAGCTATTGATTAACGTGACGGCAGAAAAAGTGATCCGCTTATTGCCATCGTTAATTATGAGCAAGCAAGAGGCGCAAGAGTTGGTGAATCGTCTGGTTCCCATCGTAAAGACATTTCTACTTTCGGCTGAAAAGCCTGAGATAAAGTAAGTGCTGAAGTAAGAGAGATGGGTTATGGCGATTAAACATTTTCTACAATTTAATGATTTGGCGCGAGATGATATTGAATATATCTTTCAGCGCGCTGCTTGGATTAAAAAGCAGTTCAAGTCTTATCAGCAGTATTGGCCGTTATCAGACCGTACGCTGGTCATGATTTTTGAAAAAGCCAGCACGCGCACACGCTTGTCGTTTGAGGCGGGAATGCAGCAGTTGGGCGGTAGTGCGATTTATCTTAATACGCGCGACTCACAGTTGGGGCGTGGCGAGCCAGTAGAAGATGCAGCACAAGTGATTTCACGCATGAGTGATATTGTGATGATTCGTACTTTTGAGCAAAGCATCATTGAACGCTTTGCGGCCAACTCACGTGTGCCAGTGATTAATGGATTAACCAATGAGTATCACCCATGTCAGATTTTGGCCGATATTTTTACCTTTATCGAGCATCGCGGCTCTATACAAGGGAAAACAGTTGCGTGGATAGGGGATTCTAATAATGTCTGCAATACTTGGTTGCAAGCGGCAGAAGTGCTCGATTTTAATGTGCATGTATCTACGCCGCCAGAATACGAGGTAGAGCCGGAGCGCGCTAACCTCTACGGCACTGATCACTTTGAGGAGTTTGCGGACCCTATGCAGGCTGCTAAGGGTGCGGATTTAGTCACAACCGATGTGTGGACAAGCATGGGTTTTGAGGCGGAAAATGAAGAGCGTCGCAAAGACTTTGCGGATTGGCAGGTAGATGCGGACATGATGCGTGTGGCTGGAGAAAATGCGCTGTTTATGCACTGTTTGCCTGCGCACCGTGGTGAAGAAGTTGCAGCCGATGTGATTGATGGTAAACACTCCGTGGTGTGGGACGAGGCAGAGAACAGACTGCACGTGCAAAAAGCATTAATGGAATATTTGTTGTTGGGTAAAGTTTAAATTCAATATTGAAGAGTTGGGTAAAGAGAAATGAGCGAAATTAAAAAAGCCGTGTTGGCGTATTCCGGTGGTTTAGATACCTCTGTGATCTTAAAGTGGCTGCAAGATGAGTACCAATGTGAAGTGGTCACATTTACCGCTGACTTGGGCCAAGGCGAAGAGCTTGAGCCTGCGCGCGCCAAAGCCAAAGCGGCTGGCGTCAAAGAGATTTACATTGATGACGTGCGTGAAGAGTTTGTACGTGATTTCGTATTCCCGATGTTCCGTGCCAACACTGTGTATGAAGGCGAGTATTTGCTCGGGACTTCTATTGCCCGCCCATTGATTGCTAAACGATTGATTGAAATTGCCGCTGAAACCAAAGCGGATGCGATTTCTCATGGCGCAACAGGTAAGGGTAATGACCAAGTACGTTTTGAGCTAGGTGCTTATGCGCTTAACCCGAATATCAAAATTATCGCGCCTTGGCGTGAGTGGGATTTACTCAGCCGTGAAAAGTTGATGGCTTATGCTGAAAAGCATGGCATCCCAGTGGATATGAAACATAAGCAAGGTGGAAGCCCATATTCGATGGATGCCAACTTACTGCATATTTCTTACGAAGGGCGCCATTTGGAAGACCCAGCTGCTGAGGCTGAAGAGTCGATGTGGCGTTGGACGGTGTCGCCGGAAAAAGCACCGGATGCAGCAGAGTATCTGGATATTGAATACGTGAATGGTGATCCCGTGTCGCTCAATGGCCAAGCCATGAAAGCCCATGAGCTTTTAGCGAACTTGAATATCTTAGGCGGTAAGCATGGCATTGGTCGTTTGGATTTGGTGGAAAACCGTTATGTGGGCATGAAGTCACGCGGTTGCTACGAAACCCCGGGTGGTACGATTATGCTTAAAGCACATCGTGCCATTGAAAGCATTACACTAGACCGCGAAGTGGCGCATTTAAAAGATGACTTAATGCCACGCTACGCCAGTTTGATTTATAACGGGTATTGGTGGAGCCCGGAGCGTGTTACTTTGCAAACGTTAATTGACCACACGCAACATAGCGTCAATGGTTGGGTAAGACTCAAATTGTACAAAGGCAATGTGATTGTGGTGGGCCGCGACAGTAAAACCAATTCATTATTTGATTCAACCATTGCAACGTTTGAAGATGATAAAGGTGCCTATGATCAAAAAGATGCGGGTGGGTTTATTAAGCTGAATGCGCTCAGAATGCGCATTGCTGCGAATTTAAGAAATAAAAAGTAAATATAAATATAAGTGTTAGGAGATAAGCATGGCTCAGTTTGACAATGTCAGTGTAAAGAAAAAAGCAAATATCTATTTCGATGGTAAGTGTGTCAGCCACACCGTGATGTTCCCTAATGGCACACGCAGTACGATTGGTGTCATATTCCCGAGTGCTCTGACGTTTAATACTGCAGCACCAGAATTGATGGAGATCAATAGTGGTGTGTGTAAAGTGCGCCTCAATGGCGAAACAGAATGGAAAACCTATAGTGCTGGTGAGAAATTCACAGTAGCGGGTAATTCTTCGTTCGATATAGAGACGGTAGAAACAGTAGACTACGTTTGCCACTTCGAGTAATGGCGGCTCAGTATTACGTCGTTGCAATCGCTTGCCGTACTGTTCGTACTGTCTTCGCGGTTGCGCCTAGTACTACTTTCGCTTGAAAGGTTGAAAACAATATGCCTAGTTTTGATATTAGTTCTGAAGTCGATATGGTGGCGTTAAAAAACGCGATTGATACCGCAGGTAAACAAATTACCAATCGTTACGACTTTAAAGGGTCGTCCGCCAAAGTGGAGCTGAATGAAAAAGACAGCATCATTACGATTTTTGGCGACAACGATTTCCAGTTAGATCAGGTCAAAGATATTTTATTGCCGGCGATGGAAAAAAAAGAGCCGGATAGCACCAAGCGCCTTGAGCATAAAGATGTGCAAAAAGTGTCTGGTAATAAAGTAAAGCAAGAGATGAAAATCCGCGCTGGGATTGACAGTGATCTGGCTAAGCGCTTGACTAAATTGATTAAAGATTCAGGCATGAAAGTGCAAGCCAGCATTCAAGGTGATACGGTGCGTGTAAATGGCGCTAAACGTGATGTGCTGCAAGACGCGATTGCCTTTTGTAAAAAGAATGTGACGGATTTTCCGTTGCAGTTTGGTAACTTTAGAGATTAATCATAGGTTAAGAGTATGTCTGTAAAGACTTTGTACGATAAATTATTTGATAGTCATGTGGTGCGAGAAGAAAATGGCACCGCATTGCTCTATATCGACCGCCATTTAGTGCATGAGGTCACCAGCCCACAAGCATTTGAGGGGTTGAAATTGGCTGGCCGTAAGTTGTGGCGGATTAATTCCGTACTAGCCGTGCCTGATCATAACGTGCCAACTACCAATAGAAGTACGGGTGTAGCGGGCATCGCCGACCCTATCTCCCGTTTGCAGGTACAGACCTTGGATGCTAACTGCAGCGAGTTTGGTGTCACCGAATTTAAAATGGACGATGTGCGTCAAGGCATTGTGCATGTCATTGGCCCTGAGCAAGGCGCTACTTTGCCAGGCATGACAGTGGTGTGTGGTGACTCGCATACCAGCACGCATGGTGCATTTGGTGCATTGGCCCATGGTATTGGCACCTCGGAAGTAGAACACGTAATGGCGACGCAATGCTTGGTGCAAAAGCGCTCCAAATCAATGTTGGTCAAGGTAGACGGTCAGCTAGGCCATGGTGTGACTGCGAAAGATGTAGCGTTAGCTATTATTGGCAAAATTGGTACCGCAGGCGGTACAGGCTATGCGATTGAGTTTGCAGGATCGGCCATCCGTGGTTTAAGCATGGAAGGCCGTATGACCTTATGTAATATGGCGATTGAAGCAGGCGCGCGTGCTGGGATGGTGGCAGTAGACGATACCACCATCAACTACGTGAAAGGCCGCCCATTCTCACCGAAAGCTGAGCAATGGGATGCTGCTGTGGCCTATTGGCGCACTTTACACAGTGATGAGGGCGCGCAATTTGACGCGACAGTGGCGTTGAAGGCAGAAGATATTCAGCCCCAAGTCACGTGGGGCACATCACCAGAGATGGTGGTGGGTGTGGATGGCAAAGTGCCTAGTTTGGATATGGCCAAGAATGATGTACAACGTGCTGATTGGGAGCGTGCTTACGCCTACATGGGATTGAAAGCCAATACGCCGATTGAGCAGATTCAAATAGACAAGGTATTTATTGGCTCCTGCACCAACTCGCGTATTGAGGATCTGCGTGCAGCTGCCAGTGTCGCCAAAGGTAAAAAAGTGGCTGGCAATGTCAAGTTGGCACTAGTGGTACCAGGCTCTGGTTTGGTCAAAGAGCAAGCCGAACAAGAGGGCTTGGACAAAATTTTTAAAGAGGCTGGATTTGAATGGCGCGAGCCAGGTTGCTCCATGTGTTTAGCCATGAATGCAGACAGACTTGAGCCGGGTGAACGTTGTGCGTCTACCTCTAACCGCAATTTTGAAGGTCGCCAAGGGCAAGGTGGACGTACGCATTTGGTGAGTCCTGAAATGGCGGCTGCTGCAGCGGTGGCAGGACATTTTGTTGATGTCAGGCAGCTAGTTTGAAAATTAGATTTTTAAAAGTTAATTTGAGTAATGAATCGTCTGAAATGATAGGAACTGGAAATGAATAAATTATTGGCGTTGATGGTATTGGCTGCAGCATGCGTTTTAACTGGCTGCAATACATGGCATGGTTTAGGTAAAGACGTGGAAAAGGTTGGCGAAAAAATCCAGAAATCGCCTAATAACTAAATGAAGCCTTTTACATTATTAAATGGGTTGGTTGCGCCGTTGGATCGTGCCAATGTGGATACGGACGCGATTATTCCCAAACAATTTTTAAAATCGATCAAGCGCTCAGGTTTTGGCCCGAATGCCTTTGATGAGTGGCGTTATCTTGACCATGGCGAGCCGGGCATGGATAACAGCAGGCGTGCAAAAAATCCTGATTTTGTGCTGAATCAAGCCCGCTATCAGGGAGCTAGCATCTTGCTAACAAGAGAGAATTTTGGTTGTGGGTCTAGCCGTGAACACGCGCCATGGGCGCTAGAAGACTATGGTTTTCGTGCGATTATCGCGCCAAGTTATGCGGATATTTTCTTTAACAACTGCTTTAAAAATGGCTTGTTGCCAATTGTTTTAGCGGATGACATTGTTAATCAGCTGTTTAAATCTGTAGAGGGCAATGTTGGCTATCAGCTCACGGTTGACTTGGAAAAACAGACGGTAAGTACGCCAGATGGTCAATCCTATGGCTTTGAGGTGGATGCGGTGAGAAAGCATAACTTGCTGAATGGTTTAGATGATATCGGGTTGACGCTGCAGCATGTGGAGGCGATTAAAACCTTTGAAGTGAAACACAAATCTACACAACCTTGGCTGTTTAATTAACACATTAGAAATAGGGATTTTGGATGAAAATCGCAGTATTGCCTGGTGATGGTATCGGGCCGGAAATCGTAGCGCAAGCAGTGCAAGTATTAAATGGCCTTAACCTAGGGTTGGAAATGACCGAAGCACCGATAGGTGGCGCAGGGTATGAGGCGGCAGGCGATCCGTTGCCGGAAGCCACACTTCAACTCGCCAAAGAGGCTGATGCAGTACTGTTGGGTGCGGTGGGTGATTGGAAATACGACAAACTAGAGCGTCACCTGCGCCCAGAGCGGGGCTTACTGCGTATTCGTAAAGAGTTGAATTTATTTGCAAATTTGCGTCCGGCCTTACTATATCCAGAACTGGCCTCTGCTTCAACGCTCAAACCAGAAGTAGTGTCTGGCTTAGATATTATGATTGTGCGTGAATTAACCGGGGATATTTACTTTGGCCAACCACGTGGCATCAGCACGCTAGAAAATGGTGAGCGCGAGGGGATCAATACCATGCGCTACAATGAGTCTGAAATTAAGCGCATTGGCCGTGTGGCATTTGATATTGCGATGAAGCGTAGTAAGAAAGTATGTTCCGTAGACAAAGCCAACGTGTTAGAAACCACCGAGCTATGGCGTCAGGTCATGATCGAGTTGTCTGCTGAGTATCCTGAAGTGGAGCTTAGCCATATGTATGTGGATAATGCTGCTATGCAGCTGGTGCGCGCACCTAAACAATTTGATGTGATGGTGACTGGCAATATCTTTGGTGACATCCTCTCGGATGAAGCATCCATGTTGACTGGTTCAATCGGTATGCTGCCTTCTGCTTCACTGGATGCGAATAATAAGGGCATGTACGAGCCAAGCCATGGCTCAGCGCCAGATATTGCAGGTAAGAATATTGCGAATCCACTGGCAACAATTTTGTCTGCTGCAATGATGTTGCGCTATACCTTTAACGATGAGGCAAATGCGACACGCATTGAAGATGCAGTGAAAAAAGCATTGGCAGATGGTTATCGAACAGCCGATATTTATACAGAGGATACGAAAAAAGTATCTTGCAGTGAAATGGGTGCTGCTGTACTAGCTGCGCTGTAACGGGTTGATTGTAAATGATAAAATCACACGGCAGTAATGTGTGAAGATAATAGAGTGATGGGGATATCAAGATGTTGAAAGTAGGGTTTGTCGGCTGGCGCGGTATGGTGGGTTCTGTGCTCATGCAGCGCATGATGCAAGAAAATGACTTTGCGGATATTGAGCCGCAATTCTTTACCACATCGCAAACAGGTGGGGCTGCGCCTAATGTTGGCAAAGATTCTCCTGCCTTAAAAGATGCAAAAAATATTGCAGAACTGACTGCAATGGATGTGATTGTCTCTTGCCAAGGCGGCGACTATACCTCTGATATTTTCCCGCAACTACGCAACGCTGGTTGGGATGGCCACTGGATTGACGCGGCCTCCACCTTGCGCATGGATAAAAATGCCGTGATCATTCTTGACCCAGTCAACATAGGTGTCATCAAAGATGCACTACAGGCTGGTGGTAAAAACTGGATTGGCGGCAACTGTACTGTTTCGCTGATGTTAATGGCGCTTAATGGCTTGTTTAAAGCGGATTTAGTGGAGTGGGCTACATCTATGACCTATCAGGCTGCCTCTGGTGCTGGTGCCCAGAATATGCGTGAACTCATCAAACAGATGGGCGTCGTCAATCACTCTGTAAGCGGACTATTGGCTGATCCTGCCTCGGCAATCTTAGAGATCGATAAAACGGTCGCGGATACTATTCGGTCAGACGCGTACCCAACGCCACACTTCGGTGTGCCATTGGCGGGTAGCTTGATTCCCTGGATCGATAAAGATTTGGGTAATGGGCAAAGCAAAGAAGAGTGGAAGGGTGGCGTGGAAACCAACAAAATTCTTGGACGTGAAGCCAATCCTATCGTGATTGACGGCTTGTGTGTGCGCATCGGTGCCATGCGCTGTCACTCTCAAGCCTTGACTATCAAGTTAAGAAAAGATGTGCCGTTAGATGAAATTAATCAGATGCTATCTGAGGCGAACGAATGGGCAAAAGTAGTGCCAAATGAACGCGAAGTAAGCATGCGTGAACTCACGCCTGCTGCGGTGACTGGCACACTGACAACCCCTGTGGGGCGTTTGCGCAAACTGGCCATGGGGAATGATTACCTTTCTGCCTTTACCGTAGGGGACCAATTGCTGTGGGGTGCGGCTGAGCCATTGAGACGCATGTTACGTATTTTAGTGACACAGTAAGTCTCATTGTACAGCTGTCATCCGTTGTTAAAATGACACAGATAACATTAAACAAATACATAGCTAGCGAACATAATGTGCGTTATGAGCTTGCATCTCTAACTATTTGATGTTATTTTTGTTCTTGCAGAAATTAAGTGAAACAAGGGTGGGATAGTGCAGAGTCCAAAATTAAAAAATTTAGCATTTGCCTTATGTCTAGCATTTCTTCCTTCTACCGTACTTGCGGCAGGTTTGGGAAAGCTAAATGTGATGTCGGGATTGGGTGAACCGTTAAAAGCCGATATCGAATTGCTTTCCGTTACACCTGAAGAACTCTCCACGATAAGCGCAGCCATTGCTTCTACAGAAGCGTATGCCAATCAAGGCATTGAAAAACCAGCCTCACATAGCGACATCAAAATACAGGTCACTAAAAATACACGTGGTGTACCTGTGCTTAAGCTCAATAGCGTACAACCTATTACCGATGCATTTTTAGATATGCTCATTCAGGTGGACTGGTCATCCGGTCGTCTGTTAAGAGAGTACACCTTGCTGCTAGACCCTCCTGGTTATAACAGCGAGTCACAAACAAGCACAACACAACTGCCTTCCTCAGGTGCTACTACACAGGCCACGTCTTCCACCACAACTGAGCCAGTTGTGGGCGGTGGTGCAAAAGCTGCGCCATCCGGAGTCGCCAAGCCAAAGAAGTCTAGCGCGTCACCTAAGCCTGAAGAAGTTCGGGCAAACCAAGCTCCCGTAGAAGAAGTTGTTTCTACTGAAACACAAGAATATACCACCGCACGTGGTGACACGCTTGCTAAAATTGCGCAAGAAATGAAGCCAGAAGGCGTGAGCTTAGAGCAAATGCTGGTAGGTTTGTATCAAGCCAATCCTAAAGCATTTGACGGTAACAATATGAACCGCTTGAAAGTCGGTCAAATTGTTCGAGCGCCAAGTGCAGAACAATTAGAGTCGACCAGTAAAAAATCAGCGTCTAAAGAAGTACGCGTACACAGTGCCAACTGGAACGCTTATAAAAATAAATTAGCTGGTATTGTTGCTGAGAGCGCCGGTACAGAAGATACAGCACCTTCACAATCGAGCAGTGGTAAGGTGATGGCGGCTGAGGATAAAGCAACTCCTCCGGCAAGCGGACCACGTGATGTGGTGAAATTGTCGGCCAGCGATAGTGCTGCCAAAAATGGTACTGGCGATAAAGCATTGCAAGACAAAGTGATTGCATTGCAAGAAGAAGCGACTGCGAAAGAAAATGCATTAAAAGAAGCGCATGGCAGAACAGCAGATCTCGAGAAGCAAATTGAAGACATGAAAAAGCTCATGGCGCTTAAAAATGATGCCATGGCTAAAATTCAAAGTGATGCAGCCAATCAGCCTAAACCGGAAGCTACTACTCCTGCGACTGCTCCTACACCAGCAGAAGCAGCGCCTGTGCAGGCAGATACGCCGCCCCCAGTCACTAATCCAACAGTGAGTACGCCGCCCGCAGAACCAGAAGCTGCAAAACCTGCGGAAGCCAAAGCACCTGCTGCACCTACACCAGCACCTGTTGCCGAGCCGCCAAGTGTGGTAGATGGTATCTTGCAAAATGTGGATACCGCCACGTTAGGGCTTGCAGGCGGTGGTTTGGCATTGTTGGGTGCAGGATGGCTGTACCTCAGAAATAAACGTAAAAAGAACTTAACCAGCTTTGAAGAAGGCATCATGACTTCAGGTGGGTTGAAAGCGAATACCGTATTTGGTAATACGGCTGGTGGCACCGTAGATACTGGTGACACTTCATTCTTAACAGATTTCTCACAAAGTACTTCTGGCGGCATGATCGACGCGCATGATGTAGATCCAATTGCGGAAGCAGAAGTCTACATGGCGTATGGCCGTGACGCACAAGCGGAAGAAATTCTGAAAGATGCGATTGTCAAAGAGCCTAAGCGTCACGAGTTACACTTAAAACTTTTAGAGATTTATCAAGCGAGCGGCAATACCTCTGCATTCGAGACAATTTCCGGTGAGTTGTACACTACATTAGGCGCCTCTGATCCTGTTTGGGCAAAGGTTGCACAACTCGGGATTAAGATGGACCCGGAAAATCCATTGTATAAAGTGGAAGCTGTCGAGCAAGAGAGTCCTGAGTCCTCTGCAAGCAGTGCAAAAGACGATTTCTTCGCTAGCTACGACAGTGATGCAGTCTCGCAAGAGGCTGCCGAAGATGCGTTCTCGGTAGATCCACTCAACCTAGATCAAGACAACACGACCATTAGCAATGTCACTGAACAAAGTCCATTTGACCTGGATTTAGGTGCACTGGACTTTGATATGGATACGCCAGCAGAAGCGCTTTCAGCGGATGTTCCTGTCGTGCTAGAGGAGCCTGCATATGACTTGGATGCGTTAAATTTAGAAGATAGCGCAGGGGCAGCTGAGCAAGTGTTCTCTGTGAAAGGTGATGCAGACGCGTTATCTGATTTGCCGGAATTAGGTACGATGTCGTTAGATGATGATGCATCAGATTTTTCAGCAACAGATACGGACCAAGTAAAAGAGACGCCTGCGTCCTTAGATGTGCCCACCATCGACTTCCCCAATTTCTCGATGCAGGCAAGTAGTGAGGATAGTATTGAGATAACTGCGGTAAATGTGCCAGAACAAGTAGAAGTGAAGGAAGCTGGTCTTGAAGACTTTAATCTTGAGTTTGGCGAGTCAAACGACGATGCACAACCAGATGACTTGGGAATGGCGCAAGCGCCAAGCTTTGACTTAACCGATATCAATCTTGATTTAAATGAGTTATCTACTAGTAGTGCGGCGTCACCAATGATGTCAGCCGGAGAACCGGAAGAGGTGGAAACTAAATTGGATTTGGTGATGGCTTATTTGGATATGGAAGATAAAATAGGCGCAAAAGAGCTACTCGAAGAGGTGTTGAAAGAAGGTGGTGAAAGTCAACGCAAGCGTGCCACTGAGTTGCTAGAAAAAATAGGTTAAATAGCGCTGCGCAAGCGATAGTCTTATATAAAAGCCGACAGTAATGTCGGCTTTTTGTTTGCCCCTATTCCATGCTTGGCTAGGTATAATGCCGCATGCATGTTTTGGTAAAACTGTTTTGTTTATTGATGTTGACATTGGCGCTAGCCTTTGTGAACTTGCAACAGATCATTTGGATGAGCGTGGTATTGGTAGCTGCTGCGTTGACGGTTGATACAAAAACATTAGTTAGTATGATGGTGCGTATCCGGTGGCTGCTATTGATACTTGCGCTGATGTATGCTTTTTCCACACCTGGTGAATATATACCACTTTGGGGTTTGCCGTTGCGCCCTACATATGAGGGCCTATTGCTAGGGTTAACTCAGCTGTTGAAAATGGTCATTATGTTGACAGGGCTGAGCCTTGTACTTGCTACTACAAGTCGCAGTATGTTGATTGGTGGCTTGTACCAACTTTTGTTACCACTAAGATGCATTGGATTGGATGCTGAAAGGTTTGCGGTACGTATATGGCTAACTTTGTATTATGCAGAAATACGCAAGCAAACTATACGGCAGCATGCAAAAGGGTTGGATTTTAATCAATTGTTTACGCTATCTGAACAGATGACACCCAGCACTTCTCAAGACCGTATTACGATAGAAGTACACCGGATGAAGCGACGTGATTATGTATTGATGCTGTTTATTGCATTATATTTATTGGCATTAGGGGCGATGTAGTGTTGCGTATTGCATTGGGAATAGAATACAACGGCGCGCATTATTGCGGGTGGCAAAGCCAGCCGAACCAAAAAGCAGTGCAGGATGCATTGGAGCAGGCGATTCAGAAGATTGCCACGCACCCGATACGTGTGCATGCTGCTGGCCGTACTGATACTGGCGTACACGCATTGATGCAGGTAGTGCATTTTGAGACGTCAACACTAAGGCCGCTCACGGCTTGGGTACGCGGTGTCAATGCACATTTACCAGATACGGTGCGCGTGCTTTGGTCGTGCGAAGTAGATGAAGCCTTTCATGCAAGGTTTTCGGCCATACAACGTAGTTACCAATACGTATTATTTAATCAGCCACAAAGTGCTGCTATTCAGCACGATCGGGTCGGTTGGTATCATCAGCCCTTAGATATTGCGCAGATGCAACAAGCGATTGCCTATTTGCGCGGTGAGCATGACTTCAGCGCGTTCCGCGCCAGTGAATGCCAAGCAAAATCGCCCATCAAATGCATGGCTGTGGCAGAGGTAAATCAAATCGGGGATTATTTTGTGTTTGCATTTTCTGCCAATGCATTTTTGCAACATCAGGTACGCAATATGGTGGGCGCGTTAATTTATGTGGGCGCGGGTAAGCAGGATGCTACATCTATTCAAACCCTATTGGCGGCACGTGATAGAACACAATCACCCCCAACATTTTCACCTAATGGCCTATATTTAACCGGTGTTCAATATGGTGCAGAGTGGGGTTTGCCAGATACGCAACGGCGATTGACGTTCATTTGACGTTGAATTAATGATGAAAGACTATGACATCTATAGATATCTGTGGATGTTTCAGTTAATCTTCACCCTCCCATAGGATAAGAGAATGCAATTGCGTACACGTGTCAAAATTTGCGGCATTACCCGCCCTCAGGATGCTATCACAGCGATTGAACAGGGCGCAGATGCCATTGGCTTGGTGTTCTATGCACCAAGTCCTAGAAATGTCAGTATCGAGCAAGCAGCAGAAATCGTTGCCAGTCTGCCGCCATATGTCAGCAAAGTCGGGTTATTTGTGAATGCAGAGCCTGCGTTTATTAGCTCAGTACTCAAACGTGTAGCTTTAGATTGCTTGCAGTTTCACGGAGACGAAACAGCCGCAGAATGTGAGCAAATTAATATGCCTTATTACAAGGCGATTCGCGTTAAAAATGACACAAATTTGTTACAATACGCGTCTCAATATCCGCGCGCTAACGCATTGCTGTTGGATGCCTATTCTGAGGCTGCAGTAGGGGGAACTGGACAGGTGTTTGATTGGTCATTAATTCCATCCGAGATGGGTAAGCCAATTATTCTTGCAGGCGGGCTCACACCGGAAAATGTAGCACAGGCAATCAAACAAGTCAGGCCTTATGCAGTAGATGTGAGTGGCGGAGTTGAAGCAAACAAAGGTATTAAAGATGCATCAAAAATCGCATCGTTTATGCAGGCTGTTAATCAATTTAGAAGTTAGATTTGGAGTTAAACATGCAAGTGTATGATATGCCAGATGCGCGTGGGCATTTCGGTCAGTTCGGCGGTGTTTTTGTAGCAGAGACCTTAGTAGAGGCGCTGGAAGAATTACGCTTGATGTATGAAAAATACCGTCATGATCCGGAGTTTTTGGCGGAATTTGCCTATGATCTTAAGCATTTTGTCGGACGTCCTAGCCCGATTTATCACGCCAAGCGTTTATCAGACAAAATTGGCGGTGCGCAAATCTATCTAAAACGTGAAGACTTAAACCACACCGGCGCACACAAAGTTAACAACACCATCGGTCAGGCATTATTGGCAAAACGTATGGGTAAGCCACGTGTCATTGCCGAAACAGGTGCAGGTCAGCATGGTGTTGCAACTGCCACGATTGCGGCGCGTTTGGGTCTTGAGTGCGTCGTGTATATGGGTGCTGAAGATGTGAAACGTCAGGCCCCTAACGTGTTTAGAATGAAGCTACTAGGTGCAACAGTTGTGCCGGTAGAAAGTGGCTCTAAAACGCTGAAAGATGCATTAAATGAAGCCATGCGTGATTGGGTCACCAATATCTCTGATACGTTCTACATTATTGGCACTGTAGCCGGTCCGCACCCATATCCTATGATGGTACGTGATTTTCAGTCGGTGATTGGTATTGAGGCCAAAGATCAAATGATTGAAATGCTTGGCAGACAGCCGGATGCGATTGTAGCTTGCGTTGGCGGTGGTTCAAACGCCATGGGGATTTTCTACCCATATATTGACGTGCCTAATGTGAGGCTTATTGGTGTAGAGGCTGCTGGCCACGGCCTTGAAACAGGCATGCATGCGGCACCACTTACTGCGAATAGTCCGGTTGGCGTATTACACGGTAACCGTACCTATTTGATGCAAGATGCAGATGGCAATATTATCGAAACTCACTCGGTCTCAGCTGGTTTGGACTACCCAGGCGTAGGGCCAGAACATGCTTGGTTGAAAGATATCAAACGTGCTGAATACGTGGCCATTACTGATGATGAAGCGATGGCTGCATTTCATCAGCTGTGTCGTACCGAGGGCATTATTCCTGCATTAGAGTCTAGTCATGCGCTGGCTTATGCGGAGAAATTGGCTAAAACGATGCCTAAAGATCAGGTGATATTAGTGAACTTGTCTGGTCGCGGCGATAAAGACATCAATACCGTCGCCAAGCTTGCTAACATCACTTTATAAATACATCACACCCATCCCACTATTTAACTTATCACTCTCATGTCACGCATTCAATCTACTTTCGATACCCTTAAATCGCAACACAAAAAAGCACTGGTACCCTATATTACGGCGGGTGATCCGCATCCTAAATGGACGGTGGAGCTCATGCATACATTGGTGAAGCATGGTGCGGATATGATTGAGTTGGGGGTTCCGTTTTCTGATCCAATGGCGGATGGCCCTGTCATTCAGCGCGCAAGTGAGCGCGCTTTGGTACACAAAATGGGTTTGCGTAAAGTGTTGGAAATGGTGGGCGAGTTTAGAAAAACAGACGCTCACACGCCGATTGTGTTGATGGGCTATGCCAATCCGATTGAAGCGATGGGTATCGCACAGTTTACGCAGTTATCCAAGCAAATGGGCGTGGATGGCGTGCTCACCGTAGATTATCCACCAGAGGAGTGTGGGGCGTTTAACCAAGCGCTGTCTGCGGCTGGCATTGATAGTATTTTTCTGCTTTCGCCCACTACAGAGCCAGCACGGACTGATTTGATCGCACAACAAGCAACTGGCTTTTTATATTATGTATCGCTTAAAGGTGTGACTGGTGCAGCAAATTTAGATATTGAAGAAGTGAAAAAGCGTGTTGCCGAGATTAAAACAAAAACGCATTTACCGATTGGTGTAGGGTTTGGCGTAAAAGATGCTGCCACTGCAAAATCCGTTGCCGCTATTGCGGATGCGGTGGTAGTGGGCAGCCGAATGGTGCTGACCATTGAAGCATCGAATGAAGATAATTTGATTGAGAATGTAAGCAAGCTGATGCAAGAGTTGCGTACAGCGATTGACGCATCTTAAATTATTACAATAACAATCCCAGAGTAGTCATGAGGAGTAGCCATGAGTTGGTTAGATAAAATCCCGCAAAAAGTAAAACGCGCAGTCGGTTCTGTGCAAAAACGTAATGTGCCAGAAGGTTTATGGAGTAAATGTGACTCTTGCCAAACGGTGCTTTATCGCTCTGATTTGGAGTCGAACGCAGAGGTTTGCCCTAAATGCAGCCATCATAACCGCGTGGGTGCACGTGCCAGATTAAATACCTTGCTAGATCCGGAAAACCGCATTGAGATTGGTGATGAAGTCAGCCCGGTAGATGCCTTAAAGTTTAAAGATAGCAAAAGCTACGCAGATCGCATGAAGCTAGCGCAAAAAGAAGTAGGCGAGAAAGACGCGCTCATTGTGATGCAGGGTGCTATAGAGGGCTTGCCTGTAGTCGCAGCTGTATTTGAGTTTAAATTCATGGGTGGCTCAATGGGCGCCGTTGTAGGTGAGCGCTTTGTCCGTGGCGTGCAGGCAGCGATTGCGCAAAAATCTCCCTTTATTTGTGTTTCTGCCAGCGGCGGTGCACGCATGCAGGAAGGTTTGTTATCGCTGATGCAAATGGCCAAAACCAGCGCTGCGCTTACCAAGCTTTCTGAAGCGGGTATGCCTTATGTGTCTATTTTGACCGACCCTACCATGGGCGGTGTATCTGCCAGCTTTGCTATGTTGGGCGATATTATTATTGCCGAGCCTAATGCCTTGATTGGCTTTGCCGGTCCACGGGTGATTGAGCAAACCGTGCGCGAGACGCTACCGGAAGGTTTCCAACGTGCTGAATTTTTATTAGCACATGGGGCCATTGATATGATTGTAGACCGTCGTGAATTGCGCCAAAAGCTTGCCACCATGTTGTCCAGCCTGCTCAAAATTCCTAAAGTTGCCTAATTAAAGTCTATTTGTGAGTAAGCCTATTGCCAAGCCCAATTCTGTAGACGGATGGCTTGCGTACATTGAAGCATTGCATCCCAAGTCTATTGCCATGGGCTTGGAGCGTGTGTCTATCGTGGCGGAACGTCTGGGCTTTTTTCAGCACCATTCACGCCCTACTATCATTACGATTGCCGGTACCAATGGCAAAGGTTCTTCCTGCGCCATGCTTGAGCACATCTATACAGCGGCAGGGTATCTTGTAGGATGCTATACCTCCCCCCATCTATTACGTTATCAAGAGCGCGTACGTGTGAATCGACAAGAGATAGCCGACGATGCTTTATGTGCAGCTTTTGCTGCAGTAGAAGATGCTAGGCAGGAGATTGAACTTACTTATTTTGAAATGGGCACACTTGCAGCCATGTGGCACTTTGCGCAACAAGCACTCGACGTGCTTGTGCTGGAGGTAGGCTTGGGTGGTCGCTTAGATGCAGTGAATATCTTTGATGCAGACTGCGCTATTGTCACCAATATTGATTTGGATCACATGGAGTATCTAGGCGATACGCGCGAGAAAATTGGTTTGGAAAAGGCTGGGGTCTACCGTCCACGTCAAATTTCGATTTGCGGAGACCGTGCGCCACCACAAAGTTTAATGGATTACGCAGTCTCGATCGGCACACATTTGGATTGCATCCAGCAAGCATTTGAAGTGCAATCTGATGCCAATGGCTGGCATTATCGTGATGCGTCAGGCGTGCTTAAAGTACCCCAACTCTCTTTAATGGGTGAGTTTCAAAAAGACAATGCAGCTTCTGTGATTTATGCGATACGGGCATTGCAGTCGGAATTGCCTGTGGCCGATGAAGTGATTGCGACTACGTTGCCGCGTGTGCAACTGCAGGGACGTTTTCAGTATTTGCATCGCGATCCGGATGTGATTGTGGATGTTGCACACAACCCGCAAGCAGCGCAGTCGCTCTTTGATAATTTAACCGAAATTCAAAAAAATATGCCCAATAACGGGCGATTGATTGCAGTTTTTGCCATGCTTGCCGATAAAGATATTCATGCGGTGGTGCAAATACTCAGGCAAAAAATGGATGTATGGTATGTGGCTGAAATCAATCATCCACGCGCAGCCAAGCTTGATCAGTTGCTGGAGAGTTTGAAACTTGTGTCGACCAACACCGCTGTACATGCTTATTCGACCGTTGAAACTGCATTACTGGACGCCTGTAAAACTATGACAAAAAATGATAAAATAGTCGTGTTTGGTTCATTTTTTACCGTGGCTGCTGCGCTGGATTGTTGGCATCAAGCGGTCTTTTCAGATAATCACATTTTGGGTAAATCGTAAGATAAGACTTTTACATGCAAAAAGACTCTGCAGCAGATATTGAACTGAATCTTAAAAAGAAAGCGCGCAGACGCCTTGTAGGTGCAATTGCCATGGTGGTGTTAATGGTGATATTGTTGCCTGTCTTGCTCAAAGACAGAACGGCAGGGGTTTCGCAAGATGATGTGAAAATCTCTATTCAGCATGAAGACGTTGTTTCGCCTGTAGAGATGAAACCAACAGCCCCTACAGATTTTGATTCTAACGTAGTGCCTGCAGAAAAACCGGCCACAGAACAATCATCCGTAGATAGTGTTGCGCAAACCAAGCCATCAGATACCACGAGCAGTGTGCCACCCGCTGCACCGGCTAAGCCAGCAGCGATAGAAGATCCAGAAGCTGCGGCTACAGTGCACCAGCCTAAACCTGCGAAACCTGTAGATACACCGAAAGACAATGCGGCAAAAGGGCAGTTCTTTGTGCAAATTGGCGTGTTTTCCGAGATGACGAATGTAAAGCAATTACAATCCAAACTGACTAGCTTAGGCTATCAATCCAAGACCGAAAAAATCAGCACACCGAAAGGTGAGAAGATCCGTTTACGCTCGCAAGTGTTCGATAGTCGAAATGAGGCGGCGATTGCGCTGCAAAATATTAAAGAGGCTGGATTAACCGGGATGGTCGTGAGTCAATGACCATGCTGAGTGCACCTTATGACAGTATTTGATTATGCTGTATTGGTGATTATCGGCATCTCTGTACTCATTAGCTTGATGCGGGGAGCTGTGCGGGAAATATTATCTCTAGCAGGCTGGATACTGGCATTTTATATTGCACGCACCTATGCGAGCGAACTGGTGCCATTGCTGCCATATGGTATTCCAACAGAAAAACTCAAAATGCTCGCGGCCTTTTTGGTGTTGTTTTTAGCAGTGTTGCTGGTAACCAGTTTGTTGTCTATTGCACTCTCCGGGTTGTTAAAGGAAGTGGGGCTGGGTTGGCTGAATCGATTGCTAGGCGGTGTGTTCGGTTTGCTGAGAGGGTTGTTAATCGTGACCGTACTGGTACTGCTGGCGGGGATGACCCAGATACCTAAAGATGAACGTTGGGCCAATGCTATGTTTAGTGCGCCGTTGGAGGCATTGGCAAAAACCGTGTTGATGTGGTTGCCCAAAAGCATCAGTCAGCATGTGAGTTATGAGCAAGTTTAGTTTTTTTAAATGTTTCAATCACACAGTGAAGGTTAATACATGTGCGGAATAATCGGTATTGTAGGTAAAAATCCAGTCAACCAGTTGTTGTACGATGGGTTGCTAGTACTACAACACAGAGGCCAAGATGCGGCAGGGATTGTCACCTGTGATGGCAATACGTTCAACATGCACAAAAACAATGGGCTAGTGAAAGATGTGTTCCAAACACGACATATGCGCAGCTTGGTAGGGAATGCTGGTATTGCCCATGTGCGCTATCCTACAGCAGGCTCATCTAGTGCGGCAGAAGCACAGCCGTTCTACGTGAACTCTCCATTTGGTATCGTGCTGGGCCATAACGGTAACCTGACGAATTCCGAGCAGTTGAAATCTGAAATGTTCAGACAAGATTTGCGTCATATCAACACCAACTCAGATTCTGAAGTACTGCTGAACGTGTTGGCGCATGAGATTGAGAAAACCTCGCGCAATGCATTATTAAACACTGATATGGCATTTGATGCCGTGGCTGGCGTACATAGACGCTGTAAAGGCGCATATGCCGTCGTGGCCATGATTGCTAATTTCGGTTTGCTGGCGTTTCGTGATCCGCATGGCATTCGTCCTTTGGTGATTGGTAAACAAGATACCGATAAAGGGGTGGAATATATAGTTGCCTCTGAGAGCGTTGCATTGGATGTATTAGGGTTTAAACTCTTACGCGATGTGGAACCTGGTGAAGCCATCTTTATTGATATGGATGGCAATATGTTCAGCCGCCAATGTGCAGAAGCCCCTAAACTGACTTCCTGTATTTTTGAATATGTCTACTTAGCGCGCCCTGACTCTGTGATTGATGGCGTGTCTGTATACCAAACGCGCTTAGATATGGGTGTGAGTTTGGCTGAAAAGATCAAACGTGAGTGGCCTGATAAAAAAATCGACGTGGTGATTCCTATTCCAGATACCAGCCGCCCAAGCGCATTGCAATTGGGTATTGCACTGAATTTGGATTACCGAGAAGGGTTTATTAAAAACCGCTATATTGGCCGTACGTTTATTATGCCTGGCCAAGCTTTACGCAAAAAATCAGTGCGTCAAAAGTTAAATCCTATCGGCATCGAATTTAAAGGTAAGAATGTATTGCTGGTCGATGACTCGATTGTGCGTGGCACCACCTCTCAACAAATTGTGCAAATGGCACGTGATGCGGGTGCTAATAAAGTATATTTTGCTTCAGCTGCACCGCCAGTGCGCTTTCCAAACGTGTATGGTATTGATATGCCAAGTAGGGAAGAGTTGCTTGCTACGGGTAGAACTGACGAAGAAATTTGCCAAGAGATTGGTGCTGATGCATTGATTTATCAAGATCTTGATGCGTTGAAAGCAAGTATTGCCAAATCCAACCCACATTTAACGTCGTTTGATAGTAGCTGTTTTGATGGGGTTTATGTGACAGGCGATGTAGATGCGGCCTATTTAAACCGCATTGAAGCAGCACGCAGCGATATGAACAAAAAACAGAAGCCACCAAACTCCAGTACACAGCTAGACTTGAATTTACTATCGACCGATGCCGTCGGTGTCGATTGATTGTGTTAGCTCATATGGGTGATTTCTTAAAAAATTAAAGTTGATATACTGACTTCATTATTCTAAGAATTGTTGAATGAAGTCATGATTCCCTTTAATAAAATCTATCTGACGGGTAAAGAAATTACCTATATTCAAACCTCGCATGAGGTCGGTAATTTATCGGGTGATGGCGGCTTTACCCATAAAGCCTGCGAATGGCTCGAGCAAAGCACACATACCAAAAAAGCACTCATTACACACTCCTGCACGGCTGCACTAGAAATGGCGGCCATTCTTGCTGATATCCAGCCGGGTGATGAAGTCATCATGCCTTCTTACACGTTTGTCTCTACCGCTAATGCTTTTGTATTGCGTGGTGGCGTGCCGGTATTTGTTGATATTCGTCCGGATACGCTGAACATTGATGAAAGATTGATTGAAGCCGCTATCACACCACGTACCAAAGCCATTGTGCCGGTGCATTACGCTGGTGTCGGCTGTGAAATGGACACTGTTGTCGCCATTGCTAAAAAACACAATTTAATGGTGATTGAAGATGCAGCGCAAGGCGTGATGTCGACCTACAAAGGTCGTGCATTAGGCACTATCGGTGATGTCGGCGCCTATTCTTTCCACGAAACTAAAAACATCATCTCCGGTGAAGGCGGGGCGATCTTAGTCAATCATGAGGATTTAATGCTACGTGCAGAAATTATTCGTGAAAAAGGGACTAATCGCAGCCAGTTTTATCGTGGGCAAGTAGATAAATATACATGGCAAGATGTTGGATCGTCTTATCTGCCGGGGGAGGATGTTGCTGCATTCTTGTTCGCTCAGCTTGAGCAAGCCAAGTACATTACACAGCGCCGCATGGATATTTGGAATACTTATCACACTGCGTTACAGGCGTTGGAGCAAAAGGGTGTATTAAGACGTCCAATTATTCCGGAAGGTTGTCAGCATAATGCGCACATGTATTATATTTTGCTTAACTCTCTGGAACAGCGCTCGGCATTGATTAAGCAGTTTAAAGCACGGGACATTCATCCAACCTTTCACTACATTCCGCTTCATGGGGCACCCGCTGGCAAAAAATACGCACGTGCGCATGGCAGCATGCAACACACCGAAGACTTGTCCGATCGCTTATTGAGGCTACCACTGTGGGTTGGTTTGGAATCTCGTCAGCATGAAGTGATTGATGTATTGACCCAATCATTTGCTTGATAAAATTCTTGACAACAAATTTGATTAAGCGTTAAATGGAATTGCGCTGATTTGAGTGGCCAACCTTAAACAAAGCCTTACTCAGCTTGCGAGCGCATAATAAATACAGCTAAAGCGAGAAAACAAAAACCCGTTTTAGCTTTGGCTTTAGCGGGTTTTTTATTGCCCAGAATGTGAAGAATCATGAACAATCAAGACTATCAAATTGAAACACTTAGTGTGCGTGCCGGTACCGAGACTACACCCTATGGTGAGAACTCCGAAGCACTGTTTTTAAATTCCAGCTTCCGTTTTAAAAGTGCGGCACAAGCGGCAGCGCGATTCGGTGGTACCGAGCCCGGTAATATCTACTCTCGGTTTACCAATCCAACGGTTAGCATGTTCCAAGACAAACTCGCAGCATTGGAAGGTGCGGAGCAGTGTGTGGCTACATCCAGCGGCATGTCTGCAATTTTAGCCTGCGTGATGGGGCTATGCAGCGCGGGCGATCACATTGTGGCTTCTAGAAGTATTTTTGGTACCAGTGTGCAGCTGTTTAGCAATATTCTTAAACGCTGGGGCTTGGATGTCACCTTTGTGTCTCTGACAGATGTAGAGGCTTGGCGTAGTGCAGCGTTGCCTAATACCAAATTGTTTTTTGTGGAGACGCCGTCTAACCCCTTAACCGATATTGGTGATATTGCAGCACTAGCAGACGTTGCACATGCGGTGGGTGCAAAATTGGTGGTAGACAATTGCTTTTGTACGCCAATTATTCAACGACCACTTGAGCTGGGTGCCGATATTGTGATTCACTCGGCAACCAAATATATTGATGGCCAAGGCCGTTGTTTGGGTGGTGCGGTGTTGGGGACGAAAGCGCTGATGGAGCCTGTGTATGGTTTTTTAAGAACAGCCGGCGTGACCATGAGTGCTTTTAATGCGTGGGTGTTTTTAAAAGGCTTGGAAACCCTGCACGTACGGATGGAAGCGCATGCGCGCAATGCACTGGCATTAGCAACATGGCTAGAGGCGCAGCCACAAGTGGCGCGTGTATATTACCCTGGCTTGGCATCACACCCGCAGCATGCCTTGGCGATGCGTCAGCAACGTAGTGGCGCGGGTATTGTGAGTTTTGAAGTGAAGGCAAAAGCTGGTCAGTCAGAACAAGAGGCTGCTTGGGCAGTGATTGATGCTACGGAATTGATTTCAATTACTGCAAACTTAGGCGATGCCAAGTCTACGATTACGCATCCGGCTACGACTACGCATAGTCGAGTTAGCGCAGAGGCGAGGGCGGCCGCAGGTGTCAAAGATAGTTTGGTGCGCATTGCCGTGGGTTTGGAACATGTGGATGATCTGAAAAAAGATTTGGCCATTTTAAGCCAAGCTTGATATGAATGCAGTACATGAAAACGGGGCTAAGACCCCGTTTTTTTTATGGGCTATCTCCTTACTTTGCTGACGTATTTGTATGAATCATTTTTATGATTTTTAATGTAGCCAAACACAGCAGAAACATGAAAACCCTGAGACGATTGGCGCGTTATCATGATAAAATCAGAGGATAAATTTTAACTAAAAAAGCTAGTCTGACTATGAGCCAACCAACTGACCAATTCGCTAAAGAAACCCTGCCTATCAGTCTTGAAGATGAGATGAGACGCTCATACCTTGATTACGCCATGAGCGTGATTGTGGGGCGTGCGCTACCTGATGTGCGCGATGGTTTAAAGCCTGTACATCGACGCGTGTTGTTCGCGATGCATGAGCTATCGAACGACTACAACAAACCTTATAAAAAGTCAGCCCGTATCGTGGGTGATGTGATTGGTAAGTACCACCCGCATGGTGATACCGCAGTGTATGACACCATTGTACGTATGGCGCAGGATTTCTCTTTACGCTACATGTTGGTAGATGGACAAGGTAACTTTGGTTCTGTGGATGGCGACAACGCGGCGGCGATGCGTTATACCGAAATCCGTATGGCAAAAATCGCCCACGAATTATTGGCCGATATTGACAAAGAAACCGTGGACTTTGGCCCTAACTATGATGGCAGTGAGCATGAGCCGTTGATCATGCCTGCGCGTATTCCTAACCTACTCATCAATGGTAGCTCGGGTATTGCGGTGGGGATGGCGACGAATATTCCACCACACAATCTCAACGAAGTGCTGTCAGCCTGTTTTGCGCTATTAAAGAACCCTGAAACCACGGTTGAAGAGTTGATCGAGTTAGTGCCTGCGCCTGATTTCCCAACAGCCGGTATTATTTACGGCACTGTTGGTGTAAAAGAAGGCTATCGTACTGGCCGTGGTCGTGTGGTCATGCGTGGTCGCACACACTTTGAGGACATGGATAAAGGCGGGCGCCAATCCATTATCATTGATGAGTTGCCCTACCAGGTCAATAAAAAGACACTCATTGAGAAAATTGCCGAATTAGTTAACGAGAAAAAAATCGAAGGCATTTCTGATCTACGTGATGAATCAGACAAATCTGGCATGCGCGTGGTGATTGAACTGAAACGTGGTGAAGTACCTGAAGTAATCCTGAATAATCTCTATAAGCAGACGCAGCTACAAGATACCTTTGGCATGAACATGGTGGCGCTGTTAGATGGCCAACCACGATTGCTTAACCTCAAACAAATGTTAGAGGCCTTCCTGCGTCACCGTCGTGAAGTAGTGACACGCCGTACTGTATTTGAATTACGCAAGGCGCGTGAGCGTGGCCATGTGTTAGAAGGCTTGGCAGTGGCATTGGCCAATGTCGATGACATGATTGCGCTAATCAAAGCAGCACCTACCCCGCCGGAAGCGAAAAAAGACCTGATGGCGCGCACATGGCAGTCGCCAGTAGTAGAAGAAATGCTGAAACGTGCTGCCATGGAGGCATCGCGTCCAGAAGGCTTGTCAGTGGATTTTGGTTTAACGCCAAATGGCTACCGCTTGTCAGAAGTACAAGCGCAAGAAATCTTGCAAATGCGTCTGCAACGCTTGACTGGCCTAGAGCAAGATAAGATTGTGACAGAGTACAAAGAAGTGATGGATGTGATTGCTGATTTGTTAGATATCTTAGCCAATGCGCATCGCGTCACAGCGATTATTACAGATGAACTCTTAGAAATCCAAAAACAATTTGGTGATAAGCGCCGTAGTGAAATTGTGGCGAATGCACAAGATTTATCGTTAGAAGATTTAATCTCACCACAAGATGTGGTGGTGACACTTTCACATACAGGTTACATTAAATCCCAACCGCTAGATGAGTATCGCGCACAGAAACGTGGTGGTCGTGGTAAGCAGGCGGCGGCGACTAAAGAAGATGACTTTATCGACAAGATGTTCGTGGCCAATACGCATGATTACATCTTATGTTTCAGTAGCTTAGGACAAGTGTATTGGCTGAAAGTGTATGAAGTGCCGCAAGGCAGTCGTATCAGTCGCGGTAAGCCGATTGTAAACTTGTTCCCGTTAGAAGAAGGCGAAAAAATCAATGCCATCTTGTCGGTGAAAGAGTTTGATGAGAATCACTTTATTTTCATGGCGACTGCACAAGGTACCGTCAAGAAAACAGCGCTGACTGAATTTGCGAACCCGCGTAAATCCGGCATTATCGCGATCAAATTGGATGATGGCGATTACTTGATTGGTGCCGAAATCACCAATGGTAAAAATGACATTGTCTTGGTGTCCAATGGCGGTAAAGCAGTTTGGTTTACAGAGGATGACGTCAGACCAATGGGTCGTGCGACGCGCGGTGTACGCGGCATGAAATTAGGCGCTAAACAACAAGTGCTGTCATTGTTGATTGCAGAAAATGATCAACAATCTGTATTGGTGGCGACAGAAAATGGTTACGGTAAACGTACGGTGTTGTCTGAGTTTCGTCATTCTGGTCGTGGTACGCAAGGGGTGAAAGCGATTGCGATTAGTGAGCGTAACGGTACTGCGATTGCTGCAAAACTTGTACGTGAAGATGATGAAATCATGCTCATTACTACCGGTGGCGTGTTGATTCGTACCCGTGTAAAAGAGATTCGCGATATGGGGCGTGCTGCACAAGGCGTGACACTGATTAACTTGGGTGAAGGTGAAAAACTTTCAGGTCTTGAGAAAATTGTAGAAACAGACGACGACGAAGAAGAATAACGCGAGAGAGTGGCATCGGTAATGAAACAGATTTATAACTTTTCAGCAGGCCCGGCAGTATTGCCTAAAGAGGTATTGCAACGCGCGCAAGCAGAAATGCTGGATTGGCACGGTTCAGGCATGAGCGTGATGGAAATGTCACACCGTGGTAAAGAATTTACCAGCATTCTGGAAAAGACCGAAGCGGACTTCCGTACATTATTGAATGTGCCTAGCCAATATAAAGTATTGTTTTTGCAGGGCGGTGCGATTGCTGAAAATGCAATGATCCCGTTAAATCTGCTCAATGGTAAAAGCGCAGATTACGTGGTGACAGGCGCTTGGAGTAAGCGCAGTGTGGAAGATGCGCGCGCTTATGGCGAGATTCGTATCGCAGCGACTAGCGAAGCGAGCAGTTTTACAGAGGTGCCATCGTTTGATACATGGCAGCTCAATCAAGATGCAGCGTACGTCCATATCTGTACCAATGAAACGATCAACGGTGTTGAGTTCGATGGCATCCCCAATACACATGGCGTACCTATCGTTGCTGATATGTCATCACATATTTTATCTCGGCCTGTGGATGTCTCACGTTATGGCGTGATTTATGGTGGCGCACAGAAAAATATCGGCCCAGCGGGCTTATGTATTGTGGTAGTGCGTGAAGACTTGCTCAATCAAGCGTCGCCACTGACACCAGCGGTATTTAGTTGGAAAACGCAGGCAGACAACCAAAGCATGATTAACACACCGCCGACCTACAGTATCTATATTGCAGGCTTGGTGTTTGAATGGTTGCTGGCGCAAGGTGGTGTAGCCGCTATTGAGCAAAAAAATATCGCAAAAGCTAACTTGCTGTACAACTACTTGGATGGTAGTGATTTTTACTACAATAATATTCAAGTGGCTAACCGCTCCAGAATGAATATTCCATTTAGGCTGCGTAATGAGCAGTTGAATGATGCCTTCTTAAAAGGGGCGGAGGCGCAAGGCTTGCTGCAACTGAAAGGTCACCGTATGGTGGGCGGTATGCGCGCGAGCATCTATAACGCGATGCCGATTGAGGGTGTGCAGGCACTGATTGCCTATATGACTGAGTTTGCAAAACACAACGCCTAAGGTTAAGTGGATATGTCTGATTTACTTAAACAATTTCGCAATCAAATAGATGCGATCGATGACCAGATTCTAGAATTGGTGAATGCGCGCGCGAAATTGGCGCGTGAGATTGGGCATGTCAAACAATCTGGCAATCAAAAAGACGATGGTGTGATTTATCGTCCTGAGCGTGAGGCGCAAATATTACGTCGTTTGCAAGGCCAGAATACTGGTCCGTTGGCTAATGAGGCGGTGAATAATATTTTCCGCGCGGTGATGTCCAATTGCCGTGCTTTAGAAAAAGAGCTCGCCATTGCTTTTCTTGGACCGTTGGGCACTTACAGCGAGGAAGCCGCACTTAAGCAGTTTGGTGAAGGCCGTACCGCCGTCGTGTGTGGCACGATTGATGAGGTGTTTCGCACTGTGCTAGCCGGACAGGCTGACTACGGTGTGGTGCCTGTAGAAAACTCTACAGAAGGCGCGGTTGGACTTACCTTGGATTTGCTGATGGGCACGCCGCTTAAAATCTGTGGTGAAGTGACGTTACCTGTGCATCATTGCTTATTGTCTGGGCAATCTGATTTATCCAATATTTCCCACGTATTTTCGCACGGGCAATCTCTTTCTCAATGTCATGAGTGGCTCAATAAAAACTTGCCATTAGCGCAGCGTGAACCTGTGACTAGCAATGCACGTGCTGCGCAAATGATTCATGAATTGGTTGCAAAAGATGGTACGTTTGCCGCGGCGATTGCGAGCAAACGTGCTGCTGAATTGTTCAAACTGAATATTTTGGCTGAAAATATTGAAGACGATACCAAAAATACCACGCGCTTCTTAGTGTTGGGTGCGCATGATGTGGCGCCTTCAGGCAAAGATAAAACTTCTTTGGTGATGAGCGCTCAAAACAAACCTGGTGCAGTGTTGCAATTGCTGGAGCCTTTGTCTCGCCATGGTGTCAGCATGACCAAGTTTGAATCGCGGCCATCTAAGCAAACACTATGGGATTATGTGTTTTTTGTGGATATTGAAGGGCATCAACAAGAAGCCGCCATCATGGCTGCGCTGGATGAGATTGCAAAGCAAGCTTCGTTCTTGAAGGTGCTAGGTTCTTATCCAGTAGCCATTGTTTAATTGAAATATTGAGTAAATAGTTAAAAGATTACGTCATGAAAGTATCCAATTTAGCCCCAAATTATGTGCGTGCGATTGCGCCTTATCAAGGTGGTAAGCCTATCAGTGAACTCGCCCGTGAGATGGGCTTGAACGAAGCTGATATTGTAAAACTGGCTTCGAATGAGAACCCGCTTGGCATGAGCCCTAAAGCACAAATGGCAGTCGAAGATGCCATCGCTGATATCGCACGTTATCCAGACGGCAATAGCTTTGCTTTACGCGATGCCGTACGTCAAAAATTCGGTGTGGCTTCCAATCAGATTGTGTTTGGTAATGGCTCCAATGATATTTTAGAGCTGAGTGCACGCGCATTCTTAAGCCCAGGTGATGAGGTGATTTTTTCGCAGCATGCGTTTGCTGTTTATCCACTGGTGACGCAAGCGGTAGGTGCGACGGGTGTGATTGTCCCTGCAAAAGCATTTGGGCATGATTTAGATGGCTTTTTAGCGGCCATTACCCCTAAAACCCGTTTGATTTTTGTAGCAAACCCGAATAACCCAACCGGTACTTTGATTGCCAAAGATGTGCTGTATGCATTCTTAAAACAAGTGCCTGCACATGTGTTGGTGGTATTGGATGAAGCTTATGATGAGTACTTATCAGCACAGCATAAATCAGAAGCGATTGCTTGGTTAAACGAGTTTGATCAATTGATCATTTCACGCACTTTTTCAAAAGCCTATGGTTTAGCAGGCTTAAGGGTGGGGTTTGGTTTAATGCATGCGGATGTGGCCGATATTTTGAATCGTGTACGTCAGCCATTTAATGTCAATTCGATTGCACAAGCCGCCGCGATTGCTTCATTAGCGGATGAAGATTTTGTAGAGAAAAGTTATGCGGCCAATCAAGCGGGCATGGTGCAGTTGACGCAAGGGCTGACTAAGTTGGGGCTCAGTTTTATTCCATCATTCGCTAATTTTATTAGTGTGAAAGTGCCCGCTGCCGCCAACGTGAATCAACAGTTATTGCAAAAAGGTGTCATTGTGAGACCGGTTGCTAATTATGAGATGCCAGATTATTTACGAGTAAGCATTGGTTTATTTAGCGAAAATGCACGCTTTTTACAGGCGTTAGAAGATATATTGAAGTGAAGAATTATTAAAGCCATGACTGAACAAGAAAAAATGCGTTACGAAAAGTTAGCGACTGATGATGTCCGCATTCGCGAGATCAAGCCACTGGTGACGCCATTGGTGTTGTTAGAGCGCATGAAAGAAAGTGCGAGTACGACGCAAAATATTTTGGAGACGCGTGCCGCTATCCATCGTATTTTGCACCAAGCGGATGATCGCCTATTGGTGATTGTGGGACCATGCTCGATTCATGATACAGAAGCTGGTATGGAGTATGCACGTCGTTTATTAGAAGTGCGCAAACAACTCAGCGCAGACCTACTCATTGTGATGCGCGTGTATTTTGAAAAGCCCCGCACGACCGTTGGTTGGAAAGGGTTAATTAACGATCCCCACCTTGATGGTACCTATGACATCAATGAAGGTTTATCCCGTGCGCGTAAATTCTTACTGGATGTGAATGAAATTGGTATGCCAGCGGGTGCCGAGTTTTTAGATACCATTACCCCACAATACACGGCGGATCTAGTGAGTTGGGGGGCTATTGGGGCACGCACGACAGAATCACAAGTGCATCGTGAGTTGGCGTCTGGCTTATCTTGCCCGGTAGGGTTTAAAAATGGCACAGATGGCAGCGTGCGTGTGGCGATTGATGCCATTAAAACTGCGGCAAGTCCTCATCATTTCTTGTCTGTGACCAAAGAAGGGCAGTCAGCCATTATTGCCACTACTGGCAATGAAGATTGCCACGTGATTTTACGTGGTGGTAAACACCCTAACTATGATGCAAAAAGTGTAGAGGCTGCTTGTGATAATTTAGCCGATGCAGGCTTGGCGCCACTGTTGATGATTGATTGCAGTCATGCCAACAGTCAAAAGCAGTATGAATTGCAAAAAGAGGTGGCCAAAGACGTAGCTAATCAGGTCGCCAATGGCGATGCGCGTATCATTGGTTTAATGGTGGAATCACACTTAAATGCGGGACGTCAGGAACACACGCCGGGTTGCACGTTGGCTTATGGGCAATCCATTACCGATGCTTGCTTGGGCTGGCAGGACAGCGTACAAGTTTTAGAAGGGCTTGCAGAAGCTGTACGCAAAAGGCGCCAAAAAAGGCTGAGCGAAGAGGTTTAATCGTCTCGTTTTGTCAGCATCATGAAAATCACTAGCCGTTAATCATTGAAGCTTGCAGGGCGCTAGGTGAACGACTCCGTATAGTGTCAATCTTACTAATACATCAATAAGATGTTAACTTATTAAATTTGGAGATGATTATGTGGACAACCCCAGCAGCTACAGAAATGCGTTTTGGCTTTGAAGTTACTATGTACGTCATGAACAAGTAATTGTTCCGTACCAAAGGCTGCCTAATCAGGCAGCCTTTTTTACATCTTTATAATACTTAATTACTACTGTTAAAGAAATTGAATTCATGCATATACACGTACTAGGTGCCGCAGCAGGCGGTGGTTTCCCGCAATGGAACTGTAATTGTTTCAATTGCGATGGCTTGCGTAAAGGCACGATTAAAGCTACTAAGCGTACACAGTCTTCTATTTGCGTCAGCGGCGATGGTGTGAACTGGGTATTGTTTAATGCCTCACCTGATGTGTTGCAGCAAATTCAAGACTTTGCACCATTGCAGCCGGGCCGTGCGATTCGCGATTCTGGTATTCAAGCGATTATCTTGATAGATGCACAGATTGACCACACCACAGGTTTGTTTATGTTGCGTGAAGGTAAAGTGAAGCGTGAAATTTACTGTACAGACATGGTGTATGAGGATTTAACCAGTGGTAATCAAATATTGAACATTTTGGGTCACTACTGCGGTATCAATCGCCATGATGTGCCCATTGATGGCAACACTAGTTTTGAAATCCCTAACGTACCAAACTTACGATTCACTGCAGTAGCACTCAAAAGTGCGGCACCTCCCTATTCACCACATCGTAATGATCCGCATCCAGGTGATACGATTGGTGTATTGATTGAAGAGATCAGTACCGGTAAAAAATGCTGGTATTCCCCTGGCTTGGGTGAGATCGAACCGCACTTGCCACCATTGATGAGCCAAGCGGACTGTATTATGGTTGATGGTACCTTTTGGACGAACACCGAGATGATCGATATGGGCTTGATGACGAAAACTGCACGCAGTATTGGCCATAATCCACAGTCGGGTGAAGGTGGTATGATTGAAAAGTTAAATGAATTTGGAGATGTGCGTAAAGTATTGATTCATATCAACAATACCAATCCTATTTTAAGAGAGGATTCTGCCGAGCGCGCCATCTTAGACACACATAAGATAGAGGTGGCGTATGACGGTATGGACATTATTCTCTAGGAGACAGACATGAATGCACTCACAAAAGACCAACTTCCTTGGACTCGCGAAGAGTTTGAGGATAAGTTACGCCAAAAAGGGCAGGGCTACCATATTTACCATCCGTTTCATGTAATGATGTACGAAGGTAAGTTAACTAAAGAGCAATTGCAATGTTGGGTGGCAAACCGTTTTTACTATCAAATTGCCATTCCAATGAAAGATGCCGCGATTCTGTCTAACTGCCCGGATAAAGAAGTGCGTAAGCAGTGGATTGTACGCATTACCGACCACGATGGAGTGGATGGTCAAGTCGGTGGTATTGAGGCTTGGATTCAATTGGGCGAGGCTGTGGGGTTAACACGTGAGCAAGTAACAAGCTTAGACATGGTTAGCCCTGGGGTACGTTTTGCCGTGGATGCATACATCAATTTTGCAAAACAACGCTCATGGCAAGAGTCAGTCTGTTCAAGCTTAACTGAACTATTTGCACCACATATTCACCAGCAACGCATTAGCTCATGGCCGACCATGTATCCTTGGATCAAAGAAGAGGGCTTGTCTTACTTTAAAAAACGCCTGACAGAGGCGCGCCGTGATGTAGAACAAGGCTTGGGCGTGACATTAGACTATTTTAGTACATCACGCGAAATGCAAATGAAAGCATTGGAAATCTTACAATTTAAACTCAATGTACTTTGGGTGATTGCCGATTCCATTATGTTGGCATCTACAGACATCAAAACGGAAGGACGTGACTACTTGCGTCAACCGGTGATTCATTTTGATTAATAAAAGATAAGCGCTATGGAAAATAATATTCAGCCTACAGATATTTACGCATTGGCATTTCATCATCGCTTCCAATGGGAAGAAGCACAAAATAGCTATGTGATACTTTTTCCAGAAGGCATGGTCAAACTACATGGAGGTGCCGGAGAAGTGATTAAACGCTTAGATGGTAAAGCTACTGTAGCGGATGTTGTAGCTGACTTAAAAGCGACATTTCCTGATGCACAAGAGATTGAAAAAGATATTATCGGCATGTTTGAATTGGCTGTTAGTAAAGCCTGGTTAAGAAAAGTGAATTAGGCAGGCTTTAAAGGAGTAGCAAAATGACACAAGCTTCATTAGGTGATTCAGTCGTACAAAAAGAGGTGCACGCCCAACAGCAAAATAATGGCGTAGCTGCCAATATTACGCATACACAACCTTTGTGGCTGTTGGCAGAGGTGACGTATCGCTGCCCGCTACATTGCGCCTTTTGCTACAACCCAACCGATTACGATAAGCACACACAAAACGAACTATCAACTGAACAGTGGATTCAGGCCTTACGTGATGCACGTAAGATGGGTGCGATTCAGCTTGGTATCTCTGGTGGTGAGCCATTATTGCGTGACGATATTGAAGATATCGTGATTGAGGCGAAGAAGTTGGGCTACTACAGTAACTTGATTACTTCCGGTGTGGGTCTGACTGAAAAACGCATTCAAGCGTTTAAAGAAGGTGGCTTGGATCATATTCAATTATCGATGCATGACATTACCGAAGAAATTAATAACTTCATTACCAACACTAGAACATTTGAGTTGAAGAAAAAAGTAGCTGCGATGATTAAAAATCATGGCTACCCAATGGTGCTGAATGTAGTGATTCATCGCTATAACATCGGCCATATCAAAGAAATTTTGGAGATGGCAGAAGCCTTGGGCGCTGACTATGTCGAACTGGCCAATACGCAGTATTACGGCTGGTCTTTGGTAAATCGTAGCCAATTGATGCCATTGAAAGAGCAAATTGATGAAGCCGAGCGCATCACCAATGAGTTCCGCCAAAAAGTAGGCAATAAGATGAAAATCTTCTTTGTGGTGCCAGATTACTTTGGCAACCGTCCAAAAAAATGTATGAACGGCTGGGGCGAGGTGTTCATGATTGTGACAGCAAATGGTGATGTGTTGCCATGCCACTCTGCGCGCGTATTGCCAGGGATAGAGTTTCCGAATGTCCGCGAAAAAGGCTTGGAGTGGGCATGGAAGGACTCGCCTGCGTTCAATAAATACCGCGGTGATGATTGGATGAAGGAGCCATGTAGAAGCTGCCCTGAAAAAGAAAACGATTTAGGCGGATGCCGGTGTCAGGCTTTCTTGCTAAGCGGTGATGCAGAAAGTGCAGACCCGGTATGTTCACTATCTCCTAATCACCACCTAATTGAGCAAGCGATTGAAGAATCCAAAAATCCGCAGATTCAAGCGCAACCGATTATCTTTAGAACCGATAAAAATTCTAAAAAATATGCGAGTGGTGAGTCTAATGAACGAGTCGAAGCCTTTCACGCTTTGCCATAAGTACATCATTTCAAGGCTATAATAAAGGGCGCTGATAGGCGCCTTTTTTATTCAAGTATTCTAGTCAAGAGCAGATTTTAATTTGAAAACACATTCTATTTTTCTCGTCTATGTATTGGCCGCATTGGCTGCGCTCGCACCATTTGCCATTGATACGTATCTGCCGGCATTTCATGTCATGGGCGCAGAATTAGCTACATCAGACTTACATATTCAACAAAGTCTCACCTTTTACCTGTTACCTTATGCTGCCATGACGTTATGGCATGGCGCAATCTCGGACGCGATTGGACGCATCACTACGATCAAATGGGGCTTAGGTATATTTGTGCTGGCCAGTATTGGCTGCGCGTTTGCACCCAATGTGGAAACGCTTTGGTTTTTTAGAGCCTTACAAGGTGCCAGTGGTGGGGCAGGTAATACCGTTGCACGTGCCATGGTGCGCGATTTATTTGAAGGCGCACAAGCTCAGCGCGTGATGGCAACCGTACAAATGCTGTTTGGCATTGCCCCAGCTGTGGCGCCTATTATTGGAGGCTTCTTGCTGGGAATTCACTGGCAAGCCATTTTTATATTTCTAGCCATCTACGCTGCACTTACGCTGTGGGCTTCGGTGAAGTTTTTACCCGAGACCATGCCCAGCGAAAAGCGTACTCAGCTATCGGCACGTAGCGTGCTCAAAAGCTATAAAACGATATATAAAGACATGGAGTTTGCCAAGCTAGTGACCGCGATTGGTGCCAACTTCTCTGGTTTTTTTATTTATGTATTGGCTAGTCCGGTATTTTTAGGCAAGCACCTCGGCTTGTCACCTCAGCAATATGGTTATTTATTTGTCCCCACGGTGACCGGTATGATCATCGGCTCTTATTTGGCAAAACGTGCGGCAGGTCGATACTCTGCCTCTCTGGTAGTGCGGTGGGCTTACGGATGGATGCTGGCACTGGCACTCGTCAATCTTACGGTATGTTATGTGCTGCCAGTGGCGGTGATGACCAATATTCTACCGATTGCACTATTTAACATTGGCATGGCCATGTGCATGCCGGTGTTATCGATTGCTGCGCTGGATCGCCATCCAAGAATTCGCGGTACTGCAGCCTCTGCACAAGCGTTTATGCAAATGCTCTTATCTACCGTGTCGGCTGGTATTGTGGTGCCGTTCGTCTGGTTTTCACCACTAGGGTTGGCTTGGGCGATGGCGGTGTACCTTGTATTGGGTTGGGTGCTAGTGCGCAAAACGCAGTTATGGGAGCCAAAAGCAAACACTGCTGTTGAACACTAGTTATTGAGTATTAACGCCCAGTATCTGCATTATTTTGTGTAGCATTAGGGTGATGCCACGCCAGAGTTTAGGCAGCATCCATAACATACCCAGTACAAATAGCAGTAGCACGCCTACAAACACTACGGGGTGGGCAAGTGCCAGCCAGCCGCCACTCAGCCATAAACCATCCTCACCAAATGATGTCGTGATATTGCTGACAGGCTCAGGAGATGTATTGATGAGTGCACGGCTGCCGGCTTTGGTGACATGCGTAATCCCCGTGAGTGATCCTCCGAGCAAAGCCGCAATTGCTGCCATCATCGGGTCGCTTGCATTCATGGCGCCCATGGCAAGGTAGGCACCTGCCGGAATCCGAACAAACGTTTGGATACTATCCCAGACACTATCTACATAAGGGATTTTGTCTGCAAGAAACTCCACTATCATCAAAATACCAGCCACACCAATCACCACAGGATGGCGCAATATATCAAGCGTTTGGGGTAACTGTAAGTATTCGTAGCGGCTTAATAAACCTACTGCAAATACGGTTGCATACAGGCGAAATCCGCTGGCCCAGCTTAATCCACTGGCTAATGCAAAGCTAGAAATTGCATCCATAACGCCCTTTTGTTCCACAGATTCATAGACAACAACCCTTGTTAGTATAACGATTAATAATTTTAGACCAATCAAGTTTAAGGCTTAGAGGTCGATATAAACTTAAATAGAGAAGAAGTGTAACCATTTCTTTAGATACGTAACAAGGGAGTTTGACATGAGTACACGTGAACAAGATGCATTAAAAGCCTATTTGAATTTACTGGAACGCAAAGGCGTGCCAGAAGTGAAATTGATTCAACGCCAATATATTATTTTACGCTTAGTGCCGTTTATCGAGCACATTGAGCTAGACGGTTTACATTACCGCGAAGCTGTAGATCAGCTATTCAAAAAACTAGATCATGCTGAATGGGCAATCTGTATTCCAGTTATTCGCGATTATTTCTCATTTTGGGTCAAAGACATCAAAGCCATTGCTGGTATGAATCAAGATCACGCATTTGAAGCCAATGCTAAAACTTGGCAACCTGAAACACGTAACTTAAAAGAGTTATGGGAATCATTGGATAAAGTGACATTGACCAATGTAGAGGTGAAACCATTAGAAACCTATGAAAATGCGCTGCGTAGCCGTGGTGCAGATGATTTGTTTATTGATACACGTCGTAAACTGGCTAAATTGTTATTGCTCAGATTGCGTGATGTACCACATAAACAGCCTAATGCGTACCGCAAAGTGATGGAGGCGAACCTGCCATTGTTCACGACAGATGAAACGCACCACACGTTTTTGAATGTGGGTAGAGAGTTTTACTATTTCTGGAAAGGTGATGGTAATGCGCAGCATCAGCTAGCCATGGCCGCATAAGGGTAGTTGCACAAATAAAAAAGGAGACCGATGGTCTCCTTTTTTATTTAGATTTTGTTACTCAATCAACAATTCAGCTTTGCCTGGTACGCCATTCATTGCATCTGCATCCTCTAACGGTGCTTTTCTTGCGCTGATGACTGGCCAAACTTTTGCTAGTCTTGCATTGATTTCGATAAACTCCTGTTGGTCTGCGGGCACGTCATCTTCTGCAAAAATCGCTTCGGCCGGGCATTCTGCCACGCATAATGTGCAATCAATACACTCGTCTGGATTAATCGCCAAAAAGTTTGGGCCTTCGACAAAGCAATCTACCGGACATACGTCTACGCAGTCGGTAAATTTACATTGAATACAATTTTCAGTGACGACATAAGTCATTATTTATTCCTTTACAGCTTTTAAAAGCCTAAAACATTATTTTATTAGATTTAATCATTGAACGATAGTCTGGACTTAGACAATCATCCCAGCGCCTACCGTGTTATTTGTGCTTTCATCGATCACAATAAAAGCGCCCGTCGCACGGTTGGATTTATAACTGTCTACCATTAACGGTTGTGCCAATTTAAAGATGAGTCGCGCAATGTCGTTCATTTTTAAATCTGCAGTAGGTTGTTGCTCTAGTGTGTTCACATCCACTTTGTATTGAATCGCGCCGATTTTGGCTTTTGACTCACGCGTGGTATGACGCACAATATAAGTGCGGGCAGGGGAGAGCGGTGTTTCAGACAGCCAGCATACAAACGCTTCTATTTGTTTGACTGGCTCTGGCGCTTCACTTGTTTTTACAATCATGTCGCCACGGGAAGTATCGATTTCATCTTCCAGCAAAAGCGTCACACTTTGTTCAGTTTGCGCGCTTTCCAATTGTGTCTCGCCTAATTGGATGGCTTTCACTTTAGACTGATACCCATTAGGTAGCACCGTCACAGCATCGCCTACTGCAATATTACCTGACTCAATGCGACCCATAAATCCACGGAAATCGTGTAAATCGGCATCGGCACTTGCGTGTGGGCGGCAGACAAATTGCACTGGGAAACGGAATTGCTCAGATTGCTCTGTATGTGCAGCCGGTGCTTTTTCTAGCATCTCCAGCAAGGTCTCGCCAGTATACCAAGGCATGCTGTCTAAACGGTCAACCAACATATCGCCATTCAGTGCAGACATTGGGATAAAGCGGATGTCTCTTGCTGCTGCTAATCCAATCTCTTCTGCAAACTGTAAATAGTCGGCACAAATTTTGTCGTATACAGCTTGGTCGTAATTCACCAAATCCATTTTATTCACTGCAACCACAATATGCGGAATGCCTACCAAATGTGCCAAATAGCTGTGACGACGCGTTTGTGTGAGTACGCCTTTGCGTGCATCAATCAGAATAATCGCAAGGTTTGCTGTAGAAGCTGCTGTCACCATATTGCGTGTGTATTGCTCATGGCCAGGTGCATCGGCAATGATGTATTTGCGTGTGCCGGTACTGAAATAGCGGTAGGCCACGTCAATGGTAATGCCTTGCTCGCGCTCTGCTTGTAAGCCATCGGTCAGCAAAGATAAATCCACAGCTTCCATGCCACGTTTTTTAGACGTGTTAGAAATTTGTGTCAGCGTATCAGCCAAGATGGTTTTGGTATCAAACAGCAAACGACCAATTAAAGTGCTTTTGCCGTCATCAACGCTACCGCATGTCATGAAGCGTAATAAAGAATCATTGTGTTGCATATGGTTACTCATTAGAAATACCCCTCTTTCTTGCGTTGCTCCATCGAAGCATCAGAGGTTTGATCATCTAAACGCGTAGCGCCGCGCTCAGTAATGGTAGTGGTCGCTGTTTCCAGCACAATTTTGCTGACGTTATCTGCATCTGAAAGTACTGGCGCTGTGCAGGTGATGTCGCCTACGGTTCTAAAGCGTACTTGCATATTGATGACTTCTTCACCGGCTTTAGGTACGTTAATCACTTCGCCACTGGTTAATGCTACATTGGCGGGCATCATGGCACCACCGCGCATAATAATGTCGCGTTGATGCGAAAAGTAAATGCTAGGTAAGCCTAAGTTTTCACGTTCAATGTATTGCCAAACATCCATCTCTGTCCAGTTGGAAATAGGGAAGGCACGAATGTTTTCACCTTTGTGTGAACGTGCGTTATACAGGTTCCATAGTTCAGGACGTTGATTTTTTGGATCCCATTGACCAAACTCATCGCGGAAACTCATGATGCGCTCTTTGGCACGTGCTTTTTCTTCATCGCGTCGTGCACCGCCAATACAACAATCAAAACCAAACTCTTCAATCGCTTCTAGCAATGTCACAGACTGGTGTTTATTGCGTGGTTCGTCCGGTGTTTTGAGTACGACGGTACCGCGTTTCATCGAATCTTCAACTGAACGCACAATCAGGCGCTCACCCAATTCAGCCGCACGCTGGTCACGGAAATTAATCACTTCTTGATAGTTGTGACCGGTATCAATATGCATGAGTGGAAAAGGGAAGCGACCTGGGCGAAATGCTTTTTCTGCTAAGCGCAAAATGCAAAGTGAATCTTTGCCGCCCGAGAATAGCAACACAGGGTTAGAGCATTGTCCGGCCACTTCACGCAAAATATGAATGGCTTCGGCTTCCAGCCAATCAAGATGGCTTAGCGTTTTTTGAGATGTAGTCATAGTTGTTTACGATTTAAAATTACTTTTTGACATGCAGGCCGCATTCTTTGGAGGTAGGATCTTCCCACCACCAACGGCCAGCACGGATGTCTTCACCCATTGCCACAGCGCGCGTACAAGGCGCGCAGCCAATGCTGGGGTAGAACTGGTCATGCAATTGGTTATAAGGCACACTAAACATGCGGATGTATGCCCAGACTTCTTTTTCAGTCCAGTCACTCAAGGGATTGAATTTTTCTAACTGGTTGCTCGCATCAAATTCACGGGTTGGTAAACTAGCACGCGTAGTGGCTTGCTCGGCACGCATACCGGTCACCCATGCCTGTTTTCCGGCAAGCGCGCGCTGAAGTGGCTCTACTTTACGCATATGGCAGCAGGCCTTGCGTAGTTCGATACTTTCATAAAACGCGTTAATACCGTTTGTGCGCACATATTGCTCTACGGCTTCATGTTTTGGAAAAAACACGACGGGTTTTGTATGGTAAGTAGTTTCTACTTCACCCATCAATGTATAAGTTTCAGCAGGTAAGCGGCCAGTATCTAATGAGAAAATCTCAATCGGCAAGTGTTCTTGCATGATGATGTCGGTCAGCACCATATCTTCTGCACCATAGCTGTTAGCAAAGGTGATGGCTGTAAACTCTGCACTGGCAGCTTGCAATAAGCTTAATACTTGCGCGCGTTTTGTATGGACGCTTTGCGTAAGCTCATCTGTCAGCTTAGGCGAGGTCGCTGGGTTGCTAGCAGCAGGTTTGAGCATGCTAACACTGGAAACACTCATGCGCGATCCACTCTACGCCACACTGGTAGCGCATCATCCACAGCACCTTGGTAAGGTTGACTGAAATCTTTTAAGCTTGCTAACGCGTCTTCTGCTGAGCGGTCTGCACGAATCAAGTAGCTACTAAAGCCAGAACGTTTTAAGAAAAACAATTGATCGCGTAACACATCACCGACTGCACGTAACTCGTTTTTAAAGCCATAACGGGTGCGTAACAAGTTACCAATAGTGAAGATTCGACCATCGGGGAAACGCTCTACAAATACGGCAATCAGTGGCAACTCATTGATGTCAGCAAAGGTTGCTGCTAGTGAATCTAATGGCTCATGTGTCGCTATTAAAATGCCTATTTCTCCAGCTGCCATGCGGCTAGCGAGTTGTTCGACATTTGCTTGCCATACGGTTAATGGCAATAATACTTTGCCTGTAGCGGGTATTTGCGTAGCCGCTATTTGTGCAGGAGAATAAGTAGGCTCTCCTGTCAATTTGAAAAGCACCACTTTACCGGCTTGCTTTTTGACGACTTCGTCACCTAAACTAGGTGGAATCACCCTTGTCCACTCATCAGCCACCAGCGCATTGTCTTTAATTAGATTACTCATGCGGCCTCCTTCTCGGCATAGACGTGGGCCTTGAACGGCGCAATACCTAAACGACGCACTGTATCAATAAAGCGTTCTTCATCAGTACGTTCTTTTAGATACACTTCAATCAGTCGTTGCACGACACCTGGCATTTCTTCTGCGGAGAAAGAAGGGCCAATGACCGTACCAATGCTTGCATCATTACCTTGCTTGCCGCCAATGGTGACTTGGTACCATTCTGAACCGTCTTTATCTACGCCTAAAATGCCAATATGCCCCACATGGTGGTGACCGCAAGCATTCATGCAACCAGAAATATTCAGCTCTAAGTCGCCAATGTCATGCAAGTAATCTAAGTTATCAAATTGCATTTGAATCGCTTCTGCAATTGGGATACTTTTTGCATTAGCTAATGAGCAGAAATCGCCACCAGGGCAGCAAATCATGTCGGTGAGTAAGCCAATGTTAGGCGTCGCTAAACCTGCAGCACGCGCTTTTTCCCAAATAGCGAATAGGTCGCTTAATTTCACATCGGCCAAAATCAAGTTTTGCTCATGTGACGCGCGCAATTCACCAAAACTGTAGGCGTCTGCTAAGTCTGCGACCATCTGCATTTGCTCGCTGGAGATATCACCAGGTGGTTTGCCATGTGGTTTGAGTGACAAGGTCACTGCACGATAGCCGGATTGTTTGTGTGCATGTGTGCAACGCTTAACCCAACTAGAAAAAGCTGGGTTGCTAGCAATGGCGCTATCAAAACCTGCATCATGTGCTGGTAAGGTTTCATATGGCATTGGTTCAAAGTGCTGTGCTACACGATGGAGCTCAGCCTCTGTGATGGTGTTAGGACCATCTTTAATATGCACCCATTCTGCTTCCACTTGTTGTTTGAACTCTTCAATGCCCAGTGCTTTTACTAAGATTTTAATGCGTGCTTTATACGCATTGTCGCGACGGCCATGCATGTTGTACACACGAATGATGGCTTCGCAGTAAGTGAGCGCATGTTGCCACTCTAGATGATCGCGAATCACCGTGCCTAGAATTGGCGTGCGGCCCAAACCGCCACCCACCCATACTTTAATCGCCACTTGGTTATTACTGTCTCTGTAAAATTCCAAGCCAATATCATGTGCTTGCACAATGGCGCGGTCTTGCTTAGTGCCAGATACTGCAATTTTGAATTTACGCGGCAGTAAAGCAAACTCAGGGTGAAAAGTACTCCATTGGCGCATGACTTCGGCCATCGCACGTGGGTCAATCACTTCATCCGGGGCAATGCTGGCAAATTGGTCGGTCGTGATGTTGCGAATGCAATTACCGGACGTTTGAATCGCGTGCATTTGTACCGTGGCTAGCTCTGCCAAAATCTCAGGCACGTCTTCTAGCTTAGGCCAGTTGAGTTGCAGGTTTTGACGCGTGCTGAAGTGGCCATAGCCTCTATCATAACGTTTGGCGATATCGCCTAGTTTGCGTAATTGTTTGCTGGATAGCATGCCATAAGGCACGGCAATGCGTAGCATAGGCGCATGACGTTGAATATATAAGCCGTTTTGAAGGCGCAGTGGACGAAATTCGTCGTCGGAAAGTTGGCCGGCTAAGTAACGGCGTGTTTGGTCGCGGTATTGTTTTACACGCTCATCAACGATTTGTTGGTCAATTGCATCGTATTTATACATAAATTATGGTGTTTCCTAACAGAGGCGATATTTTAATGTAAAACCAGCTTTAAGCCTACTAAAATCAGTATGGCAGCCAATACAATGCGTACCCAATGTTCAGCTATTTTTGAGCTCATATGGCTTCCTAAATAGATGCCTGGGATAGAGCCAATGAGCAGTGTGCCAAGAAGCGGGTAATCGATTGTGCCTAGAGAGGCATGGCCTAATCCTGCAATGAGTGTAAGTGGCACGGCATGCGCAATATCGCTTCCTACAATGGTGGTGATTTTTTCTTTAGGATACAACATGATGAGCGCAGTGACACCCAATGCGCCAGCACCTACAGAAGTGAGTGTAACTAACGCACCCAAAACGATGCCCAAGAATACTGTTGCAATTGGCACGTATTGCACTGGGAGCCAGTGACCTTTGCTGAATAAGTGTTTGAGCTTGTTTCTGAATAGCACTGCGGCCGATGTGATAATGAGTGCAACACCTAGCCAAAATTTAATGGTGGAGATTGCGCCGCTTGATTCAATATCAATCGTTTTTAAAAATAAGATCGTGGCAATGGAGGCTGGGATGCTGCCTATGGCTAGCAACTTCACAATGTTCCACTCAATATTGCCCAATTTGCCATGTGCAAATATACCCACAGATTTGGTCACGGATGCATAAAGCAAATCTGTGCCTACAGCGACAGCCGCTTTTACATTAAAAAATATGAGTAAAATAGGGGTCATCAGTGAACCGCCGCCCACTCCAGTCAGTCCGACTAGAAAGCCAACGAGGAATCCTGCTAATATAAAGTAGTAATTCACTGTGAGTAAAATCTAAAGAAAAATAACCTTAGATTTTAACATTTAATATATGTTTTATTAATAACCGTTGATTATTTCTATATACTGGTTAATTATAAAGTCACGATTGTTTGGATGCCGCGCATGAAGTTACACCAGCTAAAATATGTGCATGAAGTTTCGCAGCAAGGTTTGAATATCTCGGCAGCAGCAGAAGCGCTGCATACCTCTCAACCCGGCGTTAGTAAGCAAATTCAATTGCTAGAAGAAGAGCTAGGGTTACAAATTTTTCAGCGCAATGGCAAACGCCTAGTCGGCATTACCGAGCCTGGTCGGCAAATTCTAAAATTGGCCGCGCAGGTGATGTTTGATATGCAAAATATCAAACGTGTGGGTGATGAGTTCAGCCGTGTTGAGACAGGTACATTAATCATTGCTACCACACATACGCAAGCCCGTTACAAACTGCCTTCTGCAGTGCAACAATTTATCCAAATGTTTCCCAATGTTAAGCTCACTATTCATCAAGGCAATCCAAGTCAAGTGGCGTCACAAGTGGCCAGTGGCGAGGCGGATATTGGTATTGCCACCGAGTCTATCAGTTTGGATGAGCGTTTGTTGACATTGCCTTGCTATCAGTGGAATCGCTGCTTGGTCATGCCTAGCTATCATCCGTTGGCCAGTAAGAAGTCGATCTCGTTGGTGGATATTGGCTCGCATCCACTCATCACTTACGATTTTGCCTTTACGGGCGGGACGCTGGTGTCACAGGTATTTCATGATGCAGGTGTGACGCCTAATATTGTATTAACGGCGATTGATGCAGACGTCATTAAAACGTATGTGAACCTTGGTTTGGGTATAGGCTTAATTGCCAATATGGCATATGACGAGAAGCGTGATGCGCCTTTGATTAGCTTAGATTGCAGCCACTTGTTTCCAGATAGTACGACCTATTTGGGGGTGAGGCGAGATGCATTTTTGCGTGGCTATATGCTAAGCTTTATGCAATTACTTTCTCCAGACATCAATCTCAAAGCAATCGAGCAGACCCTTAAAGGGACTTAATGACACGTGTCTTAATACTTGTTGCAGTAATGTTGCTCATGCCAGCATGTATGCATGTTGCCAAACATGAGGCTGAGTCCATCGTAGCGCCGCGTATCAAGGTGGTAGGGCATGGTATGCCGGATATTGATTTGAGCACGGCCATCTATGAGGTGCCAGTGAACGCTGGCGTGAGCTATCAAGATTTGGTAGATAGCTTAAAGTCTATTTCTGAGGGCATGAATTTTGTGAGCCCTGCCAATTTCCCCATTGGGGAGCACATGAAGTTACGTGGAATTGACCCGCAAGGTATCAAAGAAGTACGCACTTTTTGTAACCTAACCATGGGCACGGAAATCATCTTAGACCACCCAGAATTTTTGGTATTTGCGCCTTGCCGTATTGCTATTTATGAAAAATCGAATCAACTATATTTGGGGCTGGATCGGCCCACGTATGATTTGAAGAGCATCAAACACCCAAGTGCACGGGCCATTCAGTCCGCACAAACATTAGAAGATGCGTTAATCCAGCTCATGGAAAAAGCACGTCGCGGTGACTTTTAACTTTTAAAACAGAAAACGGAAAAATGACTCAACCCATTCGCCTAGCCAAATCAGAAGACTTTTTATACCTATTGCCAAAAATGGCGAATCGGCATGGGCTGATTGCAGGGGCAACCGGTACTGGTAAGACGGTTACATTACAGAGTCTTGCTGAGGGGTTTTCTGATTTAGGTGTGCCGGTGTTCATGGCCGATGTCAAAGGCGATTTGTCTGGCATGAGCCAAGTAGGGGGCGGCAACTCTAAAGTGGATGCGCGTGTTCAGCAATTGGCCATTCCGGATTATGCGCCAGCGGCCTCGCCAGTCACATTCTGGGATGTGTATGGCATCAAAGGGCATCCAGTACGCACTACGGTAGCCGAAATGGGGCCATTGCTGCTGGCACGCATGTTGAACTTGAATGATATACAAGCTGGCGTGCTAAATGCGATTTTTAAAATTGCAGATGACCAAGGCTGGTTGCTTCTGGATTTGAAAGATTTACGTGCAATGTCGCAATACGCAGCCGAAAATTCAGCGCAGTATCAGACTGAGTACGGCAATATTTCTGCAGCCAGTGTGGGTGCTATTCAGCGCGCTTTGTTGCAACTGGAAACAGAAGGTGGCGATCTGCTATTTGGTGAACCTGCGCTGAATCTAGACGACTTAATGCAAACAGATACCAAGGGGCGTGGTGTCATCAACATTCTCGCATCGGATCAATTGTTTAACTCACCGCGTGTTTATGCCACTTTGTTGCTGTGGTTGCTTTCTGAGCTGTTTGAAAAGTTGCCTGAGGTAGGGGATTTAGAAAAACCTAAGCTGGTATTTTTCTTTGATGAAGCGCATTTGCTATTCAGCGATGCGCCACAAGCACTCATGCAAAAAATTGAACAAGTCATTCGTTTGATTCGTTCTAAAGGTGTCGGGGTTTATTTTGTGAGCCAAAACCCGCTGGATATTCCGGACATTGTATTAGGGCAGTTAGGCAATCGCGTGCAGCATGCCTTGCGTGCGTTTACACCGCGCGACCAAAAAGCAGTGAACTCTGCTGCGGAAACCTTTAGAACAAACCCTAAAGTGGATGTAAAAACAGCGATTACCGAGCTAGGGGTGGGTGAGGCCTTGGTTTCATTCTTAGATGAGAAAGGCATTCCATCACCCGTCGAGCGCGCGTTTGTCTGCCCACCAAAAAGTCGTATTGGACCAGCCACAGATGCAGAGCGCGCAGCTGTAATCCGCCAATCATTGGTTGCAGGTGTCTATGAGAAGTTGGTGGACCGGGAGTCTGCTTATGAGATTCTAAAACAACGTGCTACCGAAGTTGCAGCGAAAGAAGCGCCTAAGGAAGAAGAGCAGGGCTTTGATTGGGGCGGTGTGTTGGGCGGTAAAAAGGCAAGCCGCTCAGATTCTGTCTTAGAAAGTGCGGCAAAATCAGCTGCGCGCGCCATTGGCTCTCAGCTTGGGCGTAGCATTATCCGCGGCGTTTTAGGCTCTATTCTAGGCAAAAAATAACGGAATCTAGTCATTATTGGTTTGGCTGAGAGGCTTACCTTTCAGTCTTGCTAGTCATTAATTAGGGGAGTTCTTATGCAGTCTGATATTGAAATTGCGCAACGTGCAGTATTAAAGCCAATTTCGACGATTGCAGAACATTTGCCCATTGCACCTTCTGCGTTGATTCCTTACGGGCACCATATTGCTAAAATCAGCCAGGAGTGTGTTCGGACTTTGGCAGCTCGTCCCAACGGAAAATTGATTCTAGTCACAGCCATTAGCCCTACGCCCGCAGGTGAAGGCAAAACCACGACGACCATTGGGCTTGCCGATGCGCTGAATTACATTGGTAAACGCGCGGTAGCTTGCCTACGCGAGCCTTCTTTAGGCCCGGTGTTCGGCATGAAGGGCGGAGCAACCGGCGGTGGCTATGCACAAGTGCTGCCGATGGAAAATATCAACTTGCATTTTACTGGTGATTTTCATGCGATTACCTCAGCCAATAATCTACTGGCTGCTTTGATTGATAATCATGTTTATCAGGGCAATGCATTAGATATTCAGCAAGTGACTTGGCGGCGGTGTATGGACATGAATGACCGTGCTTTACGCCATGTGACCTTGCATCAGCGTCAGGACGTGGATACAGGGTTCGACATCACAGTGGCTTCAGAGGTGATGGCTATTTTTTGCTTAGCTGAAGACTTACAAGACTTAACACAACGATTAGGTAAAATCCAAGTGGGTGTTAACAGTCAACATCAACCGGTGTTTGCATGCGACCTACAAGCCGAAGGCGCCATGGCTGCCTTGTTAAAAGATGCATTTCAGCCCAACTTAGTGCAAACCATTGCGCATACGCCAGCCATTGTACATGGCGGACCCTTTGCCAATATTGCCCATGGCTGTAACTCGGTAGTGGCTACTAAAACTGCATTGAAACTTGCGGATTACGTGGTGACGGAAGCTGGGTTTGGTGCCGATTTAGGGGCAGAGAAGTTTTTTGATATCAAGTGTCGCCTTTCCGGGTTAACCCCAGACTTGGTGGTGTTGGTCGCAACGATTCGCGCATTGAAATACCATGGTGGCGCTGAGTTAGCGACCATTCAGCAAGAAAATATCGATGCTCTGCAGGCGGGCATTGAAAACTTAAAAAGGCATCTGCATAATTTGCATGATTTGTTTGGCATGCAAGTGGTGGTAGCCATCAATCATTTTACGCATGATACTCCCAGTGAGATTGCTGCTTTAAAAGATGCTGTGCAAGCGCTAGGGTTTGAAGTATGCATATGTAAGCATTGGGCAGAAGGTGCTGCCGGCGCACAGGCATTGGCAGAAACCGTGGTCAATTATCTCGCGCAAAAACCATCCAAGTTTCAAACACTGTATCCGTTAGAAATGCCATTGGTCGATAAGATTTTGACAATTGCACAGAAGATGTACGGCGCGAGTACTGTTGAATATAGCAGTACTGCGCAAATACAACTGGCACAATTGTCTACGCAATATTCAACGTTACCAATCTGTATCGCCAAAACGCAATACTCTTTTTCATGTGATCCAACCGTGCGCAATGCACCTACCGGCCATACGATAGAGGTAAGCAGCCTGCGTTTATCTCGCGGGGCAGGCTTTATTGTGGCTATTTGCGGCAATATGATGACTATGCCGGGTTTACCTAAACAGCCTGCTAGTGTGCGCATTGGGGTGAATGCTGATGGCAAGATCACTGGGCTATCTTGAGTATAATGGTCACCCATGATCACACTTAAGCAAGTCGGTAATGCTGACCAAACCATACAAAAATCACGATTTATTGCACAGGCAAAAATGTGTGAAACCGAGCGCGAAGTGGGTCTGTTTTTAAGGCAGCTCGCATCACAGTACGCAACAGCGCACCATTTAGCCTATGCTTTTAGAATTAAAACTGCCGAAGGCGTGATTCCTAGGTTTTCAGATGCTGGCGAGCCATCGGGTACCGCAGGTAAACCTATCCTGCAGATATTGGATGGGGAGCAATACGTGAACGTCTGTGTAGGCGTGATTCGATACTATGGTGGCATCAATCTAGGGACTGGCGGCTTGGTCAAAGCGTATGGGGGCACTGCCAAATTGGCGTTACTGCAAGCCGGGGCAATTCCCTTTGTTGAGATGCAAGAGATGCGTATAACCACTAGCTATAAACGTGTAGACGAGCTGACACGCGAGTTAAGTAAGGTGAATGGTGTCGTGCTCAACAAAGCGTTTGATGAAGCCGCACATTTCATCATCAAATTGCCAGTACAATCTGCACAACAATTTATTCAACGTTTTCAATCATAGGCAAGGTGTTTTCATGCAATCGTCCCAACGCTCCTCAGATAAGTACAATATTGCCGCCTGGCTGTTGATGGCAATTGCAATGTTTTTTGTGCTGCATGTGCATTTGTTACCTGCATTGCTATCGGGTTTGCTGGTGTTTGAGCTGGTACATATTATTTCCCCCTATATTGCCCGCAGGCTTCCGGGAAAAGGCGCCAAAGTAATTGCAGTCGCCATACTGGCCGTGCTGGTGATCGGGCTGCTAGCAGTGGTGAGTATGGGGCTAGTCTCCTTGCTGCGTTCTGACTCTGGTGGGTTGACTACATTGATTGCACAAATGGCTGAAATTATTGAAGACTCCCGCAAAATTTTGCCTGCTTGGTTAGATGCACGTTTGCCAGAAGATGCTGTTGCACTGCAACATGCGGTTACGCAATGGCTGCGCGACCATTCGAACGACTTGCAATTTGTGGGGACAGAAGCAGGGCGTCACGCTGCGCACATGTTGATTGCCATGGTGATAGGTGGCATGTTGGCTTTGCATGAAGCCACACAGCGTGATCGTTATCCTGTGTTTACACGTAGTTTGGTGGAGCGTATCAGCTTGTTTAGCGCCGCGTTTCGTAATATTGTGTTTGCACAAGTGCGTATCTCAGCCATTAACGCAACGTTCACTGGTATTTATCTTGCAGTGGTGTTGCCGTTATTAGGTATTCATTTGCCTTTTACTAAGACCCTGATTTTAATTACATTTATTGTAGGCTTGCTGCCAGTGATCGGTAATTTGATCTCTAACACCGTGATAGTAGTGGTGAGCATGAGTCATTCACTAGCGATTGCGTTGTCTTCGCTCTTATTTTTAGTGGTGATACATAAATTAGAGTATTTTTTGAATGCGCGCATTGTCGGCGGGCAAATACGCGCACATGCTTGGGAGTTATTGGTGGCGATGCTGACCATGGAAGCTGCATTTGGCATTGCAGGCATCGTGGCAGCACCGATTTATTACGCGTATATCAAAAGCGAATTAAGAGAGCTTCAGTTAATTTAGCGCAAAGGATACAAACGTTTTTCTAATGTTTTTCCGGGTTTAAGTGCATCTAATTGCGTACCAGCGCTTTCACCCAATTGCGCAAGTCTGTCATCTGGGTGTGGGTGTGTTTTAAATAGCAAGGCTACGCTGTTATCGCTTTTGTTAATTTGCGCCATGTTCTGTAATACTTCCGGTAAGCCATACACATCGTAGCCTGCACGATATGCCAATATCATGCCCATACGATCCGCTTCGTATTCTGCGCTTTTGTCTAAGTTACGCGCGCTGATTTCTGCACCGGTATTGATGGCTTTTTTCGATAGTTTGCTGCTGCCATATTTATCGCCTAATAAACCAGCGCCCATGTCTAATAAAGCTTGTTTTTGCATCACTTTCAGCTGATGTTTTTTGACGATATGTGCAATTTCATGGCCAAGCACCCCAGCCAATTGCGCCTCGTTTTGAAAGGTTTGGTATAGGCCTTTGGTAATCAGTACGTAACCGCCAGGCGCAGCAAATGCATTCAAATCACTACTTTCAATCACGCCAAACCGCCAAGGTAAGTCAGGCCGTTCAGATTGGCTGGCAATCCAGCGCCCCACTTTATTTACATATTGCTGTAGTGCATCATCTTTGACCAATGGCGCGGCGCCCAATAAGCTGCCTGTCACTTCTCGACCAATCGCTATTTCTTCATCTCGACTTGGACTTTTCCAATTGATCTGTGGTTTAGCAGCAGCCGTGTCGTTAGTAGCTGTAGCAGCTGTTGATTCGGTAGTGCTTGGTGCCGCTTTATCTGTATTGGTAGCACCAGTCGACTCTTGGATTTTATCTTTGATTGCGCCTTCTAGGGCTTTGCCAAGGTCAAGCGCATAGGTGTTACTCGTCAAGCTGCATGAGACTAGAAAGGCAATGGTAGCAATACGCATTATTTGGTTCCTTTCATATAGGCCGTCTGGTTGGCACTCAAGCCACCGGCGCTGGAAAATTGTTGTGCGTCGCTTTTGTTAACAGTGTAGCTTTCCATTTTTTTCATTTCTGCTTCGTTAAATTGTGCGGATTGCAGTTCCTCAGCATTCAGGCCGCGAATCCCAGTAGTCGATACCACTTTCCCAGTGCCTGCGCGTCCAGTAGCTACATCCACGGTACCTTGTAACGCATTGCCAGTACTGGCGCGTTTAACGGAAAGTAAGCGTACCCAGCCCGTGGATTTTTTGGTTTTGACTTGCAGCCATGCACCTTTTTTATTCACAATCTGCAGCGGTTCATTTTTGATCAGGGCACCAGCTGATTTAGCATCCGCAAATGGCTCAGTGCGCAAAGTATCAGCCTTCAATGCGGTACCTGTTTCTGCCGCCATGGCGACTGGATGAATCCATAGATTGATACATAAGCCAGCGATGGCATAGTAAAGTGTGCGTTGTTTCATGCAGATTCCTTTGTTACGGTTGATTGGCCATGTTCGAGTTGGATGACCAACTGCGCGAACAAAGTGCGCCATTGTGTTCCAAGTGTTGGACTAGAGCTAGATTGATTAGTTTTGTGTAATGTACCTTCATGCGTGCCATAACGCAGCAAGGTCTGTTTTGGTAGACCTAGTGATTCTAGATTGTCAGGAAAGCTATCGATTAAGCGCTGCATGTCCTGCTGCGCTGCCGCTTTATATTCAGCCTTTTCATCAGAATACATCCAGCTGATCACCATCATATCGCCAAACAATCCCCAGATCCCCGTTTGTGTGCCAAGTAATACTTCCACGCTATTGGGTGTGTGGCTGGTTAGCTCGGCTTTGCGCTTCAATTTCTTCATCACCACATCGCCCAGTGGCTCATCACTCTCAATCATTACCGCCAGCATTAGCACGCTGGTGTGATCGGCATTGGCCTGTACACCAAAGGTGAGCCAGCGTTGTAAAGCTCTATCGGTTGCTAACGCGTATATTTTTGCAATACCAAATAGCGCGACCGCCCACAGGATAGGCCCTGTTAAATCTAGATAGGTATTGCTGATATTGATGCCAATGTAAGAAAGCACCAACAGTCCAATCTGGCTGCCGGTAAAAATAGAGTTAAATTTATCGCGATCTACTTTGAAATAAAAGGCGAGAGTAGTCAGCCAGATCAACAGCAAACTTAACACGATATAAGGTGTTTTGCCGCGCCATACTTTTAAATAGTCACCATGTTTAACGTTATCAATCGCCGTTGCCAATACCTCAACACCGGGAAACTGCTTATCCATGGCGGTCGGTTTAATATCAAACAAGCCAGCTGCGGTAGAGCCGATAATCACAGTTTTATTGGTGAATTCATCTTGCGGGCGCGTTTTATGTTGGCTGGCCAAATCGGTAAACACATCACTAAAACTCACGTATTGATAACTAAATGGCTTGCCGCGCCAATTGATCAGCATATTCTGTGGCAGCTCAGTCAGGTCACCGCCAGCATTGGCACCGACAATCTCTGGTAAGGAAGGCAGATGCCAGCCTTTTTCTTCATGGTAAATACGATATTCACGAACAATCCCATCGTTATCCGGATACACATTATGGGTACCTAAGCGGCCGGGTTTTCGTGCACCTTCAAAAAAAGGCAAAATGGCCGCAATGGTTGCGTTCTGATTATGATCTGGCTTGGCGCGTATGCCAGGAATTTGCGCATACTTTAGCTGGCTTAATTTGTCCTGTGATGCATCTAGCCGCAAGATAGGGAAAAACACATTGTTGCTCGCTGCAATGACCTCATTAAAATAAGCATCACTATCCGGGTTGTAAATATCCGCATCACTGAACACAATATCAAACACAATAGCCTTGGGTTTTTGTGCTTGAATATTCTCGACAAACTCGCCCAGCACTTGGCGAGGCCAAGGCCAGCGGCCATACTCTTTAGCAAACGCAGCCAAACTTGCCTCGTTGATATCTACAATCACAATATCTGTATCTGGCTTGGCTTGAATCACGCGGTGTTTCACCATAAAGTCAAACGCTTTATCGCGCATATTCAGCCCCACATGAAATACGCTGGCATCCAGCAGTACCAGCAACGTGAATAGCGTGGCGAGGTAAATGTAAAAGTTGTTTTTAAGTTTGCGTGTGAGTTTAGCTAGCCATTGACCTAACAATAATTTGAGCTTAATCATAGTCTGTAATAAAACCGTGTGATCGAATCAATTTACTCTAACACAGTGTCTTGAATGCCCACAAATCCAATCCTAAATCCAAC
>Ga0123394_1022772_pt1 | contig 47486 bp, 56 predicted proteins | sample T10HHNO3metaT_FD_89922 | JGI IMG/M metagenome (GOLD analysis project Ga0123394, IMG submission 89922) | Methane-oxidizing artificial microbial communities from Washington, USA to study methane cycling - T10-HHNO3 metaT (Metagenome... ...
GGGATATTGCGCTATTTTACTTTATTTTATAGCTTGGAACGGAAAGAAAACATTAAGTTCTATTAAGCATATGGCTTAGATTGTTTTAAAATAACGCTCTTTGTCAAAAATGGTCGGCGTGGTGAATTTTCAGCATGTTGTAGCCATCGATACTTGGATACACTTTGATTCAATTTAAACAGTTAACACTCACGCGCGGTGCCAAAATACTCATTGAAGAGGCGTCCTTTCAATTGCATCCCGGGCATAAAGTGGGGTTGACCGGTGCAAATGGTGCAGGCAAATCTTCTTTATTTGCACTGCTGTGTGGAGAGCTGCACCCAGAGGTGGGCGATTTAGAGATTCCCCCCAACTGGATAGTGGCACACGTTGCGCAAGAAACCCCAGCATTGACGCAGTCAGCTATCGACTTTACGTTGGATGGCGATGCTGAGCTGCGCGAGGTAGAGCAGGCATTAATGCAAGCAGAGGCCGCACATGCGGGCGAAAAGATTGCCGAGTTGCATCAGCGTTTAAGCGACATTGACGGTTATAGCGCAAAAGCGCGCGCTGCGGCCTTGCTGGATGGTTTAGGTTTTTTACAAACAGATTTACAGCGTGCCGTCAGTGATTTCTCCGGTGGCTGGCGTGTGCGTTTGAATCTGGCGCGTGCACTGATGTGTCGTTCTGACTTGTTGCTATTGGATGAGCCCACCAACCATTTGGACTTAGACGCAGTGATCTGGCTGGAAGGCTGGCTGCGTGATTATCGTGGCACTTTGTTGCTAATTTCGCATGACCGTGATTTTTTAGATAGCGTGGTCAATAATATTCTGCATATTGAGCAACAGCGTTTAACTTTGTACCGTGGCGGTTACAGTGATTTTGAGCGGCAGCGCGCAGAAAAGCTAGCGTTGCAACAAGCCATGTTCGAGAAGCAACAACGTAAAGTCGCGCATTTGCAAAGCTATATTGACCGCTTTCGCGTACAGGCCACCAAAGCGCGTCAGGCACAAAGCCGCATCAAAGCATTAGAGCGCATGGAGATGATTTCTGCCGCCCATATAGATTCGCAGTTTAACTTTGAATTCCGTGTGCCGGTAAGTGCGCCAGATCCTCTTCTGGTATTAGATGACGTGACGATAGGTTATGCAGATAAACCCATACTGAGCAAAGTCGCATTTACAATTCGTCCCGGTGAGCGTGTTGGGTTGCTGGGCAAGAACGGAGCGGGTAAATCTACATTGATTAAAGCGTTGGCTGCTGAGTTACAACCTTTAACAGGAAAAAGGGTAGAAGGTAAAGACCTCAACATTGGCTATTTTGCGCAGCATCAGTTGGAGCAATTACGCCCAAATGAATCACCATTGCAGCATATGCTGCGGTTAGACCCATTGACGCGAGAGCAAGAGCACCTGAATTATTTAGGTGGGTTTGATTTCAAGGGCGATATGGCTCGCTCACCTTGTACTAACTTCTCTGGCGGGGAGAAATCACGCCTAGCACTGGCTTTACTTATTTGGACACGCCCCAACTTATTATTACTAGATGAGCCCACCAACCATTTGGATTTAGAGATGCGTCATGCCTTGACGTTGGCGCTGCAAGACTACGTGGGGGGGGTGATTTTGGTCTCGCATGATCGCGCATTATTGCGGGCTAGTTGTGACCGTTTTGTGTTGGTGGCAGAAGGCAAAGCGGAGGTGTTTGACGGAGATTTGGATGATTATAAAACTTGGCTAGCCTCTTCTAAAGCGCAGCAAGCTGCAGCTGATGTCGTCGAAAAACCAATGAAAAAGAATGAATATGCGCAAAATAAAGCAGATCGGCAGGCGCGTATTCTTGCACGTAGGCCATTGCTTAAATCCCTAGCGCAGGTTGACGAAGGGCTGCTAAAGTACCAGACCGAAAAACAAAGCTTAGATACAAGCGCTTTAGATGCAACGCTCTATGAGCCTGGCCGTAAGGTAGAATTACAGCAGCATTTAAAGCGCCAAGCCGAGCTGGCAGCATTAATAGAAGCCACCGAGCTAGAATGGTTGGCGTTACACGAGGCATTAGAAGCACTTCCGGAAATTCAATAATTTTTTGATAGGTATTTTGTATGAATGAAATGACGTATTCCCAACGGTTAAAATTGTTACATGCCATTTGCTTGGCAGAAACGTATGATGATGGCGCTAAACCCACCATTGATTTAAACGATTTTGATGCGGTGGATGCTGCGCACTATTTGGCGAGTTTTTTGACGTTTAAAGCGATTCAAGAAGCAGGGCGTCAACCTGGGCAAGAGTTACAAGAAAATTTTGATATGTTGAGTGTGTATCAAGCCTACGGTTTGTTGCTATTTGCATTCTTAACCATGCCATTGACGCAAGAAGATATCACGCCAGATTACCAAACTGCGCAAATTACGATAGCAAAAACCTTATTTGCCGGTATCAGTGATGCACAGTTGGTGGAGATTATTGAGTCTGGCTTAAACAAATTCAAGCTGATTGGCGATGCCGAAGTCGAGCATTGGGCAGAGTTCAGAGAGAATGTGGATAAGATGACAGTGAGCTTTGTGGTTGCCGGTACCGATGATGATAGCCCGCATGATAAAGATGAAGTGTTGCCATTATTTGGGCAGTTGCTCAGTCAGTTGTGTGAAGCATTTGAGCAGGTATAAGCACTTGATCATTCACCGGCAATAAAAAGACCACATCACTGTGGTCTTTTTATTTTAGCCTAGATGGGATAAGTTATCTGGCTATTAATGCATCATAGAACCTTGCTGTAGCTTAGCTTCTTACATCAGGACGCTGTTGTGAGTGACCACGAAAGCCAGCAGGTTGACGTTCTTCGCGATGTTTTTTAAATTGCTCTTTATTCTTAAGCGCTTGCTCGCGTTGTTCCGGCGTGAGTACGGCCAACACCTTGTTTTCAGTTCTAGCGCGATTCAAAGCACCATCTTTTTCTAACGTCGCTAACTTGTCTGCAATGGCTTTGGCCTTGGCTTCGTCAAATTGTGGGGCTTGGCTCACTTGTCTAAGTTCTTGATGCAACTGTTGGCGTTGTTTTATTTGATCGCGTACTTTTGGCACTTCTGCATGGTTAAGCGCAAAGATTTTATCTTCTTGCTCTGATGTTAAGGTAATGCCATGTAAAAAGTGTGGCTGGCCAAATCCATGTGCGCCTGCATGGTGACGGTTATGATGGCCGCCTTTTGTGCAGTGGCCAGATCTCTCGCCATTGCCATCTTGGTCAGCAATCGCTACACCAGTTGCAGCCATGGTAATGCATGCTGCAGCTAATAATGTTTTTAATGTTGTTTTCATCATTTACCTTTCAAAAATATGTCTCAATTAAGACGATTGCATTTTGGAGCACCTTCTTGTTAAGTGCTGTTAAGATGACGTAAAAACATGTAAAGGTTGCTTATCCAGAATAAAATTCACGTGGTGTAAAGTTGCGTAAAACAGCTTCTTTGCACTTGTTAATGCGCATGATTAATCGCTATGATGTGCCGGTAAGATGTTGATCTAGAGATATAAAATGAATAAGTTACTATTGACTGATGATGATGTTGAGTTGGCAGGTATGCTCAAGGAGTATTTACAGCAAGAAGGCTTTGATGTAACTGTTGCGCATGATGGTGTGACTGCTGAGCAGTATGTGTTGGCTGGCAATTTTGATCTGATGATATTAGATGTGATGATGCCGATTCAGGATGGCATTCAAACATTAAGAAATATTCGTGCCAACAGTAGCATCCCAGTCATTATGTTGACGGCCAAGGGTGACAATAATGACAAAATCACAGGCTTAGAGTTGGGTGCAGATGATTACGTGCCTAAGCCGTGTACGCCTAGAGAGTTGGTGGCAAGGGTGCGTGCAATCCTCAGAAGGATACAGTCAAATACCTCCCGTACTTATGTAATTACTGTCGGTGATCTGAAAGTGTTGTCTTCGCAACGGCGTGCTGAATGGCAAAATCATATGCTCGACCTCACCAGCACAGAGTTTAATCTACTTGAAATACTGGCACGGCACGCAGGGGCTGTGGTGTCAAAAGAAGAACTATCGTTGCAGGCACTAGGCAGGCCATTGGCCAAGTTTGATCGTAGCATTGATGTACATCTCAGTAGCATCCGGCAAAAAATCGCACAATATTCCGATAACCCGAATGTGATACAAACAGTGTATCGCATGGGATATCAATTGCTGAAAGAGTAAGCCATGGGACGTTTGTTCTGGAAGTTCTTTTTATTTTTCTTTCTAGCGCAGCTGACGACAGCGTTGGGTGTTAGTGCTTTTGTCTTGTTTAATGTTACCAATCAAACCCCCAGTATTGACCAGTCACCAATGGGCCAATCGTTAATAGATGCGGCGCAATCGACATTACAATTAGGCGGAATTCAAGCAACCAAGCAACTACTTAGCCGATGGGAGTCACAACGGCTTGCACATCACGTATACGTAGTCGATCAAGGTGAGCAAGATCTGCTCAATCGAAAGCTCGACGCATCATGGTTAGACGTCGCGCAACAGTCTATCAAATCTGGGACGCAAGAAAATGTAGCCAAAGTAACATTAGCCAACCAACAGTCTTATTTGATCTTTGTCGTTTCATCTCGCCCGAATCGACCACGCGCCGGACTGCCACCTCCACCCGGACCTGAGGAGGGTGGCAGGCCATCTTATTTCAAGCGCTTTGGGCATTCGAATGCGCTGTTTAAGGCGCTGGCAAAATTCCCGATGAAAGGTTTGCTGATAGGTACGCTTGCAAGTGCACTGTTTGCTGCCATACTGGCTTGGTACTTTTCTAAGCCCATTAAAACATTGCGTCTTGCATTTGAACACGCAGCGAGTGGTGATCTGAATATCAGTGTGGCCGATAAAATGGGGTCGCGTAAAGATGAGTTATCCGATTTAGGCCGTCATTTTGACCATATGACTAGCCGACTGGGGGCGGTACTGCAAGGGCAGACTCGACTCTTACACCATGTTTCGCACGAGCTACGCTCGCCGTTGGCTAGAATACATATGGCGTTAGGGCTGGCGCTGCAAACGCCGGAAAAAGCAGAAAACTCGCTTGCTCGTATTGAGCTGGAGGCGAATCGTATGGATAAGATGATTGGTGAGTTGCTTGAGTTGTCTCGCTTTGAGTCTGGCATGGTGGATCTTAAAAAAGAAGATTTCTTGCTGAATGAGTTGTTGGATATGATTGTGGAGGATGCTGCATTTGAGGCTTCTAATAAACGCATTCGTATTGCACTGAATGCACCGCAAACGGTTAAAATCTCTGGACAGCAAGATTTGATGCACCGTGCAATTGAAAATGTAGTGCGAAACGCAATTAAGTACGCGCCTAATGATTCTATCGTCAATATAGATTGCAAGTCACACTCTACTAGCAAACCAATAGAAATCACCATTACTGATCAGGGTTCAGGTGTGCTCGAAACTGAGTTGGAAGATATCTTCAAACCTTTTGTGCGTGGGCATTCAGGTAGTCAAGTGGTTGGACATGGCGTTGGGTTGGCAATCACTAAACAAGTCATTGAAGCGCATGGTGGTAAGGTGTGGGCTGCAAATCTGAAACCTCATGGTTTCAGTGTGACGATGATATTGCCAGTATAGGGTATTGCCAATATAAGCTAATTGGTTTGACCCGTAACATAGTACCAAGCATTGGTATACACAAACTCACTGACTTCATGCATGCGCTCTGCGCGCGTGCCGCCTACTTTGTACCGTGCAATAAACTCCACAATGGCTGTGCTTGGGCTGGTAACTTCTTCTCGTAACACTTCTAAACCTAACCATTTGATATCGTCATGTGCTAAATCAAGGCTGTCTGGACGGGTGCTCGGGTGCCAGGTCGCTAAAAGATAATTCTCAAGATGCAGTACATAAGCCGCATAGCGTGAGCGCATCAGCGCTTCCGCAGACTTGGCGGCTTGGCCATGGTGTAATGGCTGGCAACAGCTTGCGTAAGCCTTAGCTGAGCCGCAAGGGCAATCAATAAGCGCTTTGGTAGATTTCATGCAGGCTTGTTTTACTATAGATGTTGTAGATGGCTAAGATAGTCAGCAAAGTAGCGTACAACGTTTTTTTCGGTGCAATGTTCAAGTGCAAATGCATAGCCAGTGGCTGCTAAACGATTGATTTGTATTGGGTCATCCCATAGCTGTTGAATTTTCTCAGCCAAGTCATTGGCTTCTTTAGGGTTGAAAAACACCCCCGTTTTTTGGTCTTGAATATAGTCATGCACACCTTCAGAATTGGTGACAATCATGGCTTTATTGAAAAACATCCCCGATGCAATGGTGACATGACCACATGGCACTTGGCTGTCTCGCAATGGCACCACCATCAAGCGGCTATGCGTCAAAATATTATGCGCATGCGCCAGTGGGATATGCGTGCGTATAGTGACGTTTTCTGGCACTGAAAGATGTTGTACGCTATCCGCAGTGGCCACCACCACTAAGCGGATATGGCGGAGTGTGCGCATGGCCGCAAATAGTGTTTCGTAATCCCGTCCTTGGCTGCCTAATGCACAAATATAGTCGCCTTGCTCAATCGGTGGCTCATCGTGTGGAACTGTAGGTGCGTGTACTGACCAATGCAGCATATCAATCCGCTCAAGTGCGATACCGAAGTAATCTGCATAGAGTTTCTTTTCTAGGGATGAGTAGACCACAAAGCGATCGATTTGCTGATACGCCTTAGCCATGGCTTTGTGCTGAAAGCCAGTGGGTAAATCGGTAAAGTTAAAAGAGTACGCCAAATGGGGCAACTGCGGGTGCAGGTGCTGCGCCATGCGCGCCCCATAATAAGCAGGGCGCGGGCCATGGGATACCAGCAAACTGGGCTGTTTTTTTGCGTCAAGTACGGCTTGCGTGGCCGTCATAAAACGGGCAATGGATTGTCGCTTAGGCAAGTGCTTGGGCAGCTTGGTGTTTAAACTAGTGTAGTGCGCCCACTTGTTTGGTAAATGCTTGAACTCATCTCTCAGCCAATGCCAATCAGCCGAAAGATCACTTAAATTAATAATGTTTAGATTGGACTTTTGCATATGAATGTGTGCCCATCCATTGTCTTAAGCGATTTCACGTGTTTCCATAAACTGAATGTCCGGATAGCGCTCTTGCGCCATTTGCAGGTTCACCCGGTTCGGTGCCAGATACACATAATCGTCGGCACTGTCTAATCCTACGTTAAACCCATATTTGTCTGCAATCGCTTTCAGGTCAGCATCACTGCCTTTTAACCAACGCGCTGTATAGCAATCATAGGGTTCAAATATCATATCGACCCCATATTCGTGTTCCAAACGGTGGGCTACTACATCAAATTGCAGCATACCTACCGCACCTAGAATTAAGTCATTAGAGAGCAGTGGACGAAATAGTTGCGCTGCACCTTCTTCAGAAAGTTGTTTAAGTCCAATCTGTAACTGCTTCATTTTCATTGGATTTTTTATTCGTGCGCGACGGAAAAATTCCGGTGCAAACGAGGGGATGCCAATAAATTTGAGATTCTCATTTTCGGTAAATGTATCGCCCAATTTAATCGTGCCGTGATTGGGGATCCCAATAATATCACCTGAGTACGCTTCATCCATGGTGGTACGGTCTTGCGCCATAAAGGTAATCGCATTATTGACGCTCAGCATTTTACCGGTAGCCACTTGTTTGATTTTCATGCCACGCTCAAAACGGCCAGAACACACACGTAAAAACGCAATACGGTCACGGTGTTTTGGATCCATATTGGCTTGAATCTTAAATACAAATCCAGAAAACTTGGACTCGTTTGCGGCAATTTCTCGGGTGGCTGTTTTACGTGATTGGGGTGGGGGCGATAAATCGACCACTGCATCTAACAGCGATTGCACGCCAAAGTTGTTAATGGCAGAGCCAAAAAACACCGGTGTTTGTTTGCCACTTAAATAGCGTTCTTTATCAAAGCTATGTGATGCACCGCGTACTAGCTCGATATCAATGCGCAACTCTTCTGCTTGGCGTCCAATCACTTCATCTAAGCGTGGGTTGTCTAATCCTTTGATGATTTCAGAGGTACCTTTTTCGGCGCGTGGGTCAAAAAAGGAGATTTCGTCGTTGTGTAAGTGGTACACGCCACGGAAAGTTTTCCCCATGCCTATGGGCCATGTCATGGGTGCGCATTCCATGCCTAATGTGGATTCAATTTCATCTAACAGCTCAATGGGCGCGCGGCTTTCACGGTCTAATTTGTTGATGAAGGTGACGATCGGCGTATCACGCATACGACACACATTGAGTAGTTTGATGGTTTGCGCTTCTACGCCATTGACTGAGTCAATCACCATTACCGCAGAATCCACTGCCGTCAGCGTGCGATAAGTGTCTTCTGAAAAGTCATCATGGCCGGGGGTGTCCAGCAGATTAATCATGTGTTCGCGATACGGGAACTGCATCACAGAAGATGTGACGGAAATACCACGTTGCTTCTCGAGTTCCATCCAGTCAGAAGTAGCGTGGCGCGCAGCTTTGCGTCCACGTACTTCACCAGCCACCTGAATAGCGCCACCAAACCACAGTAACTTTTCAGTTAAGGTGGTTTTACCGGCATCCGGGTGAGAGATAATTGCAAAGGTACGTCTGACCTCTATTTTGTTGAGATCTGCTGTGCTCATAAATATTGAATCTGCGGGTAATAGTTTGAAGGCAGAATGATACCAAATGTCAGCAGTTTAATTAGACAAAATATTTCAAGAAGCCCGATATTTGCTCGCTAATGGGTAAGTAAACACTCAGAATCGGCGCAAAAAACTTAGAAGGCAGCACAATGGGTTTTCTGAGTTTGGAATAATGCGTTTTGTAGATCACATGATGTTCATGCGTGGCTGATTGAGTAAAGATATTGTAAATCAGGTGCAAATCATGATTGGAGCGCACTAATCGCTTAGGGTATTGATTTAAGTGGGGCGCAATGGCCAAGCTATAGGCAATAGGCCCAGTGACTCTAAATGTACCCAAATGACCAGTGTGGTTAAGAAACGGGTTATAACGCATCACGTTATGGCATACAGTTTCAATCACTGATTTTAAGAAGGGATGGCCCGGCACAGCCACAATATACCACTGCTGAAACTCACCCAATGGATCGGGGATATCGACATATTTACCCAAGTTCTGCATATTGTCGCCAGCATCATTTTTCCAGTAACTCAGTAAGTAGTAGTCATCTTTTTGGATGATCTCATTGAGTGGTTTATCCATGCTGCTTTTAATGTCTAGGTAAACGCCACCTTCTCTGTAGAGCAATAGGTATCTAAAAAAATCAGCCATGGCTGCGCCATAAGCGGGGTTGATTTTTTTAAAAATATTAAACAATTCAGGAAAGTAGTTCTGAATATAAGCATCGATATCCGCATCATCGTAAAATCGATACTCCCAATCTGGGTTCAACGCTCGAATGTGGTCGACATTGGCTTGAATGGCTTCGGGTAGGGTGCGGCTAAAGTAAGTTTGGTGAATAACCTTGGGGATACTGTTGCCCATGGGTAGGGGCTTGGTATAGCCATAGTCTTTCACTTGGTTTAGATTTTTTCTTCTAAGTAAAGAGAGCTGTTTGATAATGTTCATTGAATAAACAGTATGTTATGCACAGGTAGCCATGTTAACAAATGTAAATGGATTGTCTATGCCTCAAGTGGGCTATGTGGACTATTTCCGCATCAAAAAAATGGCAGCAAGAATCAATGCTGCCATGACTAACAAACCTTCCATTTATTTCACGACTTCTTTCAGTTGTTCCAAAATGGCTGGGTTATCTAATGTAGAAATATCCGACGTGATTTCTTCGCCCTTGGCTAAGCTGCGTAACAAGCGGCGCATGATTTTTCCGGAACGGGTTTTTGGCAGGTTATCTCCAAAGCGAATCTCGTCTGGTTTGGCAATCGGGCCAATCTCTTTGCCTACCCACTCACGTAACTCTGCTACGATTTTCTTAGCATCGTCACCTAACGGGCGTGCGCCTTTAAGCACGACATAGGCAACGACGGATTCTCCTTTGATATCATGGGGTTTTCCTACCACGGCAGCTTCGGCAACTAGCGTGTTGGCTACCAAGGCAGATTCGATTTCCATGGTGCCAAGACGGTGGCCAGATACGTTCAACACGTCGTCAATCCTGCCCATGATGGTAAAGTTACCTGTTTTGGCATCTCGCACGGCACCATCGCCGGCCAGATAGGTTTTTCCGCCCAAGTCAGCGGGGTAATAGCTGGCTTTATAACGCTCAGGGTCGTTATAGATGGTGCGAATCATGGATGGCCATGGTTTTTTGATGACCAGTAAACCACCGGTACCCCATGGTACATCTTTGCCAGTTTCATCGACTACATCTATATCAATACCGGGGAAGGGTAGTGTACAGGAGCCCGGCACCAATGCCGTTGCGCCTGGTAAAGGGGTAATCACATGGCCGCCAGTCTCTGTTTGCCAAAAGGTATCGACAATCGGGCAACGGCTGCCGCCCACTTGCTCGTAATACCACATCCAAGCTTCTGGGTTGATCGGCTCGCCCACAGTGCCTAGCAAGCGTAAGCTAGATAAGTTGTATTGGCTAGGGTGTGTCGCGGGATCAGTTTCACCGGCCTTAATCAATGAGCGAATCGCAGTAGGCGCTGTGTAAAAAATCGACACTTGATGTTTTTGAATCATTTGCCAAAAGCGACCTGCATTTGGGTAGGTTGGAATGCCTTCAAACACGATTTGGGTCGCACCCATGGCGAGTGGGCCGTAGGTCACATAGCTATGGCCGGTAATCCAGCCCACATCTGCCGTACACCAATAGATGTCATCTGCTTTTACATCAAACGTCCAGCGCATGGTATTCATGGCATGCAATAAATAGCCCGCAGACGCATGTTGCACGCCTTTAGGTTTGCCAGTTGAGCCAGATGTGTATAGCAGAAATAGCGGATGCTCTGCATTTACCATCACTGGTGCACATTCGTCAGGTTGACCAGCAATCAAGTCATCCCACCAAATATTATTGGCTGCCCATTGAATCTCTTGACTGGTTTTTTTCAACACAATCACTTTTTGAATGCTGTCACAGCCGCCCATGGCAATGCCTTCATCAACCGCTTGCTTGAGCGGTAAAGTTTTACCACCGCGGAATTGACCATCAGAAGTAATCACAGCGACTGCGCCAGCGTCAATAATGCGCTCGTTCAAGCTTTTGGCAGAGAATCCACCAAATACTACGGAGTGGGTGAGGCCAATGCGCGCGCAGGCCTGCATGGCGACCACAGCTTCAATGCCCATGGGTAAATAGATAATGACGCGATCGCCTAGTTTGAGATTGAGCGTTTTTAGACCATTGGCAAATTGGCATACTTGATGGTACAACTGTTTGTAAGTCACCGTTTTGACATCGCCATTGTCAGCTTCAAAAATAATGGCAGTTTTGTTGGGAATAGTATTGAGGTGTTTGTCTAAACAGTTAGCCGAAACATTCAGCTCGCCATCTTCAAACCACTTATAAAAGGGGGCGTTGTCTTGGTTGAGTGTTTTGGTAAAGGGTTTGTGCCATATCAGTAATTCGCGTGCCAGTTTTGCCCAAAAACCTTCATAATCGGCATTGGCCTCTGCGCATAGCTGCGTATACGCTTGCATGCCAGAGACAGCGGCTGTTTTCACAGTTTCTGCACTGGGCTCAAATACGCGATTTTCATGAAGTACGGATTCAATTGACATACAACTCCCCTAATATTTTGCAACGCACATATAATTAAATTTATTGAGTAATACTAACCGTCATAAAAGATACAAAAAAGCATGCTAACACTGGACATGATTCTATCAGAAAACCGCGCTGCGTCTAGGGATGAGGCATATGTGCTCCATGCCGTGAAATGCAGTCCGTTCGTCACCCGATTAATGGCAAAAGATGCGCAATTAGTGAGTGATTTGCTAAACAATCTACATAAAGTATATCTATTAGAAGACATGCAAGCTTACCTGAGTAAGCAAACTTTTTTTGATGAAACTACTTTAAAACAACAATTAAGGCGTTTACGCCAGCAGGTAATGGCACGCTTGATTGTACGAGACTTAAATGGCTTGGCAGATTTTGAAGAGGTGGTGATGGCGACCTCTGCGTTAGCAGAATTGACCATTCAGCAGGCCATTGCATTCTATACCGAGCAATTCCAGCCGCAGTATGGCTTGCCTAAGAGTCTGGCAGGGGAGACGCAATCGCTGATTGTGGTAGGTATGGGTAAGCTCGGCGGCGCCGAACTCAATGTCTCTTCCGATATTGATTTGATTTTTGCCTATGAGCAAGAGGGCGAGACTGACGGCGCGCAATCCATTAGCAATCAGGAGTATTTCACCAAGCTAGGCAAAAAATTAATAGCTGCGCTAGATGATATTACCGAAGATGGCTTTGTGTTCAGAGTGGATATGCGCTTGCGGCCATTTGGCTCGGAGGGCGCGTTGGTAAGCTGCTTGGATGCGCTAGAGGATTATTATCAGAATTACGGGCGTGAGTGGGAGCGTTACGCTTGGATTAAGGGGCGTGTGGTGGCTGGCCCGGACAAAGCCTTAACACGCGTGTTGAAGCCTTTTGTATTCAGAAAATACCTAGACTTTAATGCGTACGCTTCTATGCGCGATTTAAAAGTGCAGATTCAGCGCGATGTGATGCAACGGGGCTTGGAAAATAACATTAAGCTAGGTCGGGGCGGTATTCGTGAGGTGGAGTTTATTGCCCAAGTGTTTCAACTGATTCGTGGCGGGCAAGACACCGATTTGCAAATTAAACCCACATTGCAGGTATTGCAATTATTGGCACAACAGCGCGTGCTTCCGCAAGAAGCGGTAGACCAGTTGACGGAGGGCTATCTCTATTTACGTAACGTTGAGCATCGTCTAATGTATATCGATGATCAACAGACACAAGACTTGCCCACCTCCGAGGCATCACAACAGCGTTTGGTGTGGATGATGCGCTTAGAAACATGGGCAGAGTTCTTAGCACAGTTGAACCATCACCGCGCTATCATTCAGGCCCATTTTGATGCGACCTTTAGCGATACCGGACATCAAGAATTTTTAACGGAAACGGCGATTTGGCAAGGTACCGTCGGGCAAGACGCGGCGGCAGAGGATTTGAAAACATCTGGTTTTATAGAGCCGTTGGAAAGCGTCCGACGCTTACGCGCACTGCATGCCAGTAGCCGTTATCAGCAGTTGCCAGAACAAAGCAAACTGCGCTTTGATAAGTTGATGCCGCTGGTGATTTATCAATCAGCGCAGACTGCGACACCGGATATTGCACTGCTGCGCGCTATTAACTTATTAGAAAGCATTTGCCGTCGCGCCAGCTATCTAGCGCTACTGACGGAGTTTCCAGAATCGTTACAGCTTGTCATTAAATTATGCGCGGCTAGCCCATGGTTGGCGCAGTATCTCACTGCACACCCAATTTTGTTAGATGAATTACTGGACACACAAAGCCTGTATGACGCACCTGATTTTGTGGCCATGCAAGCTGAGCTGACTAAAAAAATGCGCGCACTGTATGGTGATACCGAGGCGCAGATGGACACGATGCGCCACTACAAAAATGCGGCGGTATTGCGCTTTGCCGCGCAAGATGTAGGTGGGTTGCTGGCATTGGAAACATTGTCGGACTATTTAAGTGCGCTAGCAGAGCTGATTTTGCAAGTAAGTTTGCAAACCATTTGGCCTACGCTTAAATTTAAACATCAAGATACTCCGCAATTTGCCATCATCGGTTATGGCAAATTAGGTGGCAAAGAGTTAGGTTATGTCTCTGATTTAGATATTATTTTTCTGTATGAGGACGACCACCCAGAGGCAGCAGAGATTTATGCGAGGTTTGCCCAGCGCATCAACAACTGGTTTAACAGCTTAACCAATGCTGGCTTGTTGTACGAAACCGATTTGCAGCTGCGCCCCGATGGTAATAGTGGTTTGCTTGTGAGTAGTGTGCAGGCGTTTGCTGAATACCAGTTGCACAAGGCCTGGGTGTGGGAGCATCAGGCTATTTCGCGTGCCCGATTCGTCGCTGGCGATGCGCAAGTAGGTGCGCAGTTTGCAGCTATCCGCCAGCAAGTAGTGTTACAAGTGCGTGATCAGGCCACATTAAAGCAAGAAGTCGTGCAGATGCGCGAGAAAATGCGCGTGAGTCACCCACCTAAAGCTGCGGTATTTGATGTAAAGCATGATAAAGGCGGCATTATCGATGTGGAGTTTATGGTGCAATATTTGGTGTTGTTGCATGCACATCATCATCCCCAACTGCTTGAAAATATTGGTAATATTGGCTTGCTGCATCGCTTAGCAACATTAAAATTAATAGATGCTGATGCGGCAGAAGCGGTGGCCGATGCTTACCGCGAATATCGTAAAGTTATTCATAGCAGCAAACTACAAGGCAAAGACGCTAAGGTACCTACGACGGAGATTGTGGCACAGCAAACGGCAGTCTCCAGCTTGTGGAGCTATGTTTTGGGCTAGTGTTTAAAGTAACTGTGTTGATCGCGTGGCGGTTACTAAAACGTTACGCATTAACGCCCCCAACGCAACGCTGCGGTATGCACAGGGCTATCCCAATGTTGTTTAATCTCGTCATCTAGCAAACAAACGGTGATGGATGCGCCGGCCATATCCAATGCGGTGGTGTAGTTGCCTACCAATGAGCGTTCGATACGTACACCATGCGCTGCCAATAATTTAGCTGCACTGTGGTACAACAAATACAATTCCATCAGTGGTGTCGCGCCAAAGCCATTAATCAGAAGCAAAACATCTTGGCGATGGGTGAGGCCTTTGGTGGCAAAGTCTGCCAAAATAGCCTGAATACAGTCATGCACAATGGCATCAGCTTCGCGCATTTGCTCGCGTCTACGCCCAGGCTCACCATGAATACCCACGCCCATTTCCAGCTCAATATCGGCAATATCAAAGGTAGCACGCCCAGCGGCAGGGACTGTACAACTAGTGAGTGCCACACCGATACTGGACGTCTGTTGATTGACCTTATCGCCCAAGGCTTTGCATGCTGCTAAATCTGCACCCGTTTCGGCTAAGCTGCCTACACATTTTTCTACAATCACTGTACCTGCTACCCCACGCCGCCCAGTGGTATAGGTGCTGTTCACCACAGCACAATCATCGCTAGTGAGTACGGTGGCGTGTTGAAATGGCAGCATTTCTGCAGCCATTTCAAAATTCATCACATCACCCGCATAGTTTTTAACAATAAACAGCACGCCTTGGTCGGTATGCACGGCCTCGGCTGCTTCCAAAATCTGGTCGGGTGTGGGGGATGTGAATACTTGTCCTGGGCAAGCCGCATCTAGCATGCCATAGCCGATATAGCCTGCATGCAGCGGCTCATGACCAGAGCCACCGCCAGACACGATAGCGACTTTGTTCACGGCTTTTTCACGGCGAGTCAGGTATGTGGGATCCACATGCAACGTGACCAAATCATGATGCGCATTAGCAAAGCCGGATAGACTCTCAACGAGCACTTGGTCTACTTGGTTAATAAACTTTTTCATAGATTGACCTTTTTAAGCAGTAATATTTTTATGCGTCGGCTTCTTTAAGCATTAAATCACATACCGCATGTATCATGACTTGGCAGCTTTTGGCACCGGCATCCAGATGACCAATGGCTCGCTCACCTAAACCAGCAGCTCTGCCTTTGGTCGCAATCAGATTACGTGTAGATTCCAATCCAATATCTGCGGTTTGTTTGAGCGCGGTGGCGATCTCTTGGCTGGATTTGCCTTGTGCGGCCAGTGTGGTAAAAGTAGTAGAGACTGGTACTAATACATCCAACATGGTTTTCTCACCCACGCTGGCTTTACCACGCTGCATAATCGCTTGTACGCCAGCTGCAAACGCCGCGGCGATTTTTAATGGTGTATTCGCGCCATTTTGTTGCGCGGTTTTGGCCATGCTCATGAAAAAACTGGCAAATAATGGCCCGGATGCACCGCCAATGGTGCTTAGTAGCTTCATGCCAATTTTGTTCAATGCCTCATCTGCGGGTAAGGGCAGTAATGTGTTGTACATGCCAGCGGCTACTTCGCTGCCACGCTTCATGTTGATGTAATGGTCACCATCGCCAATGGCACGGTCTAATGATTCAATATCTGCCTCATGCGCCACAATGGCAGCATGAATATGTAGGCAGGCGTTTAATATAAATGCAGTGTTCATATCTAGTGTTGGTGGTGATAAAAATTACGTTAATTGTGTGCCGATATGACACAGGCCGTTTGATGCAAATCAACAGCGCTTAATGTTGCGACTAATTAATCACGGCAAAAGCCTTCTCCCGCGCGAATCACTAGGCAGTTTTGTTTTTCTGCAAGCCACTTCATCCCAGTGCCTGCGCCATCTGTCGCTTGAATATAGGCTTCTCTGTCATTACGCATAAAGCGGATACGATGATCGACAGACTTGCCTTCGTAGGTGCTGGGGCCATCTAGGTTTTGAATCGTTAGCGTATAAACACCTCTTCTGCCATCGATCTTCAAAAACGTGCCTTCCGGGCCATTCCATTGTCCTGCCCAAGTATCGGTAAAGTTTTCAAACGTGGTATGGTCATTGGGCGTGGTGGTGCCATAGGTGGTAGGTGCAGGCGGGGCACTTTCTTTACAGCCTAGCAGGGTAAAACAACATGCAGCAATAATAGTGAGTGCACGGTATGCAAGTTTCATGCGTATTCCTTGGTTTCCATCGTCATGGTTCATTAATATACCTCAATAGTAGCCATCAAAGGTGTCGATAAAACGTAGGTGCATTTTGCCAATTGTCGTGCAGTCCATCCACATACACAATGGGTGTATTCTCCAGCGCTTCATCACTTACATCAGTTAAACAGCCAAGATTGACCCCGTACATTTTGCCAATGGGGGTGTCGTTACCCACACCAAAGCACCGCACGCCGCAGCGCTTGCAAAAATAATGATGGTTTTTTTTGGTATTGAACAAATACTGGGTTAATTCAGATTCGCCACTCAGCAAGCGAAAATGCTTAGGCTTGGCAATGGCTGGCCAAAAGCGTGTGCGTCTGCAAATAGAGCAATTACAACGGTAGGAGTGTTGAGTAAGATCTAAATCTGCTTCAAAAGTCACAGCGCCGCAATGGCAACTGCCGTGATAGGTAGTTAACATACATATGCTCCTGCTATATTGATACTAGCATTAGTTTTGAATCATTCAGTTTAGGCTACATTCTGACCAATGCGCCATAGCACACCAGACGGATCGGTAATGCAAAAATCACGCATGCCCCATGACTGAAGTTGCATTGGCCAGAGTTTAACGGAATACTTATTTGCCAAGTCACGTTGATTGATATGATCCCACCACGCATCTACATCTTCAACCAAGATGTGCATCATAAAGTTTTCGGCAAAACCTTCAGTGCAGTAATCTTGCAGCAAAAAACTCACGTGTGAATAATGAAAATAAGCGACACCACCACCTTCTGATGCCATGGTGAAGCCCATGTCTTGGTAAAACTGTTTGGATACTTCAAAGTCCTTAGAAGGTACAAACGCTTTAATTTCAGTCACTTGCAAGTTAGACATGGTGTTTAATCCTGAATATTTATGTACATGCTGTCTGGCGAGCGCTAGCGGCTGATCTGTATCAGTATTTCATTGGCCAATTTTTCCATAGTCTCTAAGCTAATATCCGCTTTTTGTAGAAAATCTTGATCGTAATGATCAGGGTCCGCCCAATGTTTGCCTCTAATTTGGCAACGCTTAGCAAGCTTGTGAATGCCAATGTCTTGCAGCTCAAACCCTAACTCAGTCCACAGTACAGATAAGCGCGCCTCCGTCTCGTGGTTGGGTTGACCAGTATCTTTTATGCTACGAATATACACAGCGGTTTCCCTAGAGGCGGTAATGACTTTTCTAACCGCTTTAACTGATTGTGCTTTTCTATCGTTGCTCGCTCGGTCTAGGTTTGTGAGCCATGATTTTGCGTGCTTTAAAATTTCCCAAAGTAGCTTAGTAGAGAGGATTTCCATGCGTGTTAATTTATCGTTTGTATATAAGTTGAAAGATGCATTCTAGAATATTCTGCACTAGATGATGTAAGGCTATTTTTTAAGTGTTTTCTATTCAACACGCTGACGTTTCTACAGTCATCCATTTCACTATTTCCAATCTAGGTTTTCCATCAATGAAACGGACGCACCTCTACTGGTGCACGACAAGCGACGGCTGCTTTGCGGCCCCATGTCAACGCTTGTTCTAGGTTAGCTACTTCCAGCACCCAAAAACCGCCTATGTGTTCCGTGGTAGCTAAATATGGCCCGTCAGCCATGCTTACCTCACCATTAGCCTCACACCGCAGTGATTTCGCGCTGTTGATTGGCTGCAAACCGCCTACAAAAACTCTGATGCCAGCAGTGACCATCTCAACGTTAAGTGCGTCGATATCGCGTGACATGGCCTCATCTTCTGCAACGTATGGGTCATAGTCGTTAGGGCGGTGTATAGCTACCAAATACTTTGTCATAACGCTTCCTATCATCTAAACCGCATCATTCGGCTGCGCTTGATGCGTCTAACTGCGAAACAGTTTGACCACATTTAAGGCCTTTATTGATACTGAGGCATGCAGTCACCTATGTCATACCACCCAGCTTTTGAGCTGATAAAATATGCCCAGTTAGCATGGAGTAATTTGCTCGCATGATGGATTAGGCATTTTATTTATGTGCTATTGGTTTTTCTGTAAACAAGTAATCTTTTAGTTGTTTATCAAAACTAGGGTCTTGCCGTCTGATCCATTCAAGCACCATTGCTGCATGTTCTTTTTCCTCATCTCGATTATGTGCAAGAATCGCTTTTAAGTCTTTATTTTTGCACGCATCAACCCTTTGGTTGTACCAATCCACTGCTTCTAGCTCTTCCATAAGTGATGTAATAGCCCTGTGCATATCTCTGGTTTCATCCGTAAGCTCACTGATTGGTTCGTGATACCCTTCATTTGACATTGCTATCTCCTTGATAAATGGTGTTTAGATTGTAAACCCTAACATCAAAATTAACGTGCGCCATTAGGCATACTGCTTGAATGAAGGGTTAGATGGATGGAGACATTGTTACTTTATTTGATTTGCAAGCGCATAAGCGACGATTGCATTGGCATGCCCATGCCCCATTTTATGTTCTGTTTTAAGCCAGTTAACCATTTCCATGTGCTTCATATCTTTCAGATTGCCCACAAGCAATAACCAATGCGCAATAGGCTGACCGTACTTTTTCTCTATCGAAGGGAAATACGAGGCAGGGCCTTTGACTTTTTCTTCAGATGACATAATTCACTTTGATTGTTAATAAATCTAACGTTTGACATAAGGGGCGCGCTTTAGCGCGTCCCGCTTGATGGATGGGTTGGGCATTTTTATAGGAACGACTTCACTAAGGCGAAGATTGAAACAATAAGAGCAATGACCGCTATCGTATTGGCTTGATTTGACTGACCAATAGCTTTTTTTGCATTTAGACGTTGTTCTAGTTCAGCCTCAGAGGCAACCCCTCGAAGCTCTGCATAAATGCCAGAGGACTGTTCGGACGGGTTATCAATATAGATTGAAACATCGTTTTTTTCGCAATCTTGCAATAGTTGTTGCTTTCGTGTTTGCGGAATATCTCCAAAGAACTTAGAAAAATCTTGCTCCTTTTGATTCCGAGCAAACAGCCGCCTAAATACTGAAAAAATAGGCTTCAATTATCTATTCCTATAGTCGTCGTATGGACGCATGGTGTCTGTGTTTAGGCCTCTTGTTCTATCACGGTCTAAGGCTTTTCCACCACCGGGACCAATTGATTGACCGCCTCCTGGACCGATGGATTGTCCCCCACCAGGACCGATTGATAAGCCACCCCCAGGCCCAATTGATTGTCCACCGCCTGGCCCAATTGACTGACCGCCCCCAGGTCCGATTGAATCGCAACCACCTGGACCTATAGAATTAGGAACACAATCTCGCCATGCATCCGCGTGCACTGCACAAGAAAACATTAAAAAAGCAACACCTAGTAATTGTTTCATCTTATCTCCTTTGTCTTGATGCCCAACGTTTGAATTAAGGGGCGCCGTTAGGCGTCCCGCTTGAATGATGGGTTAGGGCGCGACGGTGTAACCACACAAAGGCAATGGCATTCATAATTACGCCAACCATAAAGCTGAATATCTCTGGTTCAATTGGGCCAACAGAAGTAACGCCAAAAAAGCGGGCATTTACCGAAATTAAAAATATGCCAACGGCAAATAATAATGGAACTACATTAGGCGGCTGTTTGGTACAAAACGCAGGGAAAAGACGCCATAAAAGCCATGCTATAGGCAATGAAACAGCTAGATATGCTCCAGCGCACTCAATAGCAAGAATGACTTGCCAGAAGATAACAGAGAAAAAACTTGCCTTCGATGACCATGCACCAATTAGACCAAACAAGACGAGTACAGCAGGAGCCACAAGGGCGCTGCTACAAAGAGCGAAAGCATCTATTTCCGCAGACTTTCTCATGGTTGCCCTAACGTTTGAATTAAGGGGCTGGCTTTAGCCAGTCCCGCTTGAATGATGGGTTAGCCAATTGGTAAATGAAATGCCCAAAATAACCCCTGTTAATAAATAAAAAATAGAGTTTAAGGTAAGCTCAGCATTTGATGCAATGGTTGGTATGCTTGACTGCTCAGAATAGAAATGGAGAACTAAACCAATTAGTAGAACAAATTTACCGTAAGTATTACGAAAAAATAGAAGCGTCATTGCGCTAATTGAAATAATGAGGCTTGGGAAATAAGCCTGATATTGAAATGGTAAAGGGTTTGGGTCAATTTTGTATTCTACCCATTGCGCATAAGCAATGGCTTCAGGCGGCCAGTCTTTCCAGCCGACATGACCTATAAGTGTAAAAACTCCAAGAGTGAACCAGCATAAAATCAGTAATCGCAAAGAATCAATTTTCATAATTGGCTAACGTTTGAATTAAGGGGCTGGCTTTAGCCAGTCCCGCTTGAATGATGGGTTAGGCATAATTTTGATTAGTATGGTTTTTGATAAACATAAAAACTATTTAATATTGCTCAACTTATCTTCTGTATTCTTTAGAAACGTTTCCACTACCTCGCAAATGTCAATGTTCATTCGCTGTGATAGCACTATTAACCACCAGACACTTTCTCCAAGCTTGTGTTTGAGTTGCGATAAGTCTTCGTCTCCAGATGGCCAGCGTCCCTGCTGGGACATAGTGAGACGACCGACTAAGCTAGCGTCAGTTAAGAAAGCCAGTGCATCTTCTTCAATAGTCCACTCACTTCCATGATGCTTTTTCTCCAACAGATGGTATTTTTCTCGAATTTTCAGCGCGAGTTCAGCTATTTCATTTAATTGCATATTTTTCATTTCCGTGTGTATCTATTAATAGCCTAACGTTTGAATTAAGGGGCTGGCTTTAGCCAGTCCCGCTTGAATGATGGGTTATGCATAGAAACTAACCACCACCACAATGCTGATATTGGCACGCTAGGCAAAGCCAGCATAAGTGCACCTACTGTGGGGAGATAAAACTCTTTAAAACCGAACATGATAAGTACGGTAAATGCGCCAATTAATATGCTGATGCAAAAAATGATGGCTATAAAGAAAGCCAAAGAACTTTTTGCTCTGTTTTTAACGAATGGGTAAACAATGAAAACTAACCCAATAAGGAAAGCCAAGATGATAGATAAAGCGAAACTTCCCGATGCTTCAGAGTGACTTGGTTGCGAGTTTGTGTCTGCAATAAAGAACAAAATATAAACAAGCGCAGCTATTAGAGGGCTAGCAACAATCGCAGAGGCAAATATTGGTTTCAAATAAATACCCTCAATTCACAACAACGCATAACGTTTGAATTAAGGGGCGCGCTTTAGCGCGTCCCGCTTGAATGATGGGTTAGGTTTACTCATCTTTGGTGCGGACCCAGTTTGATTTTACTGATGTTCTTTCAGCACTCCAGCCTGGCGGTAAATCTGCGATAGACGCTAAGGTTGGGTCAAGGTCTACAACCTCACCCATACCAACCAACATTAGATCTTCAGAGTCGTTTGTTGTGCCGCAAGTAAATGCCCAAGAATCATCTTCTTCATAATGCACAGCCATTAATATTGGGTGGTTTTCGAGCATTACTTTCTTTGTTGTTACTGTCGCAACGTTTCTTGCTTGGTCAAATTTCCAACTCGTCTTCATTTGATTGTTATTGAACGGCCACATTAGCTCTCACCTTTCGATTAATTGCTGAACCTAACGTTTGAATTAAGGGGCGCCGTTAGGCGTCCCGCTTGAATGATGGGTTAGCGGCACGGTGACCTAAAGCTACTGCAATTGCACCGCCAAAACTGACCAATACAGTGATTCCAAGAACATACCCCGCTGGATTAAGCAGGCCAGTGTATTGCGCAAGCAAGACCAGCCCAATAGTTAAAAGCAACTGTGATGGCAAAACCAACCAGAGCAAACGCGACATTTCCACACCCAAGCGGTATTTGAGTACGCGCGCGCATAGAACTGGTGGTAGCCAAAGAATGATGACTAGAAGCGATAAAACAATGATTGTAAATACACTCATGTCTTTAGCCGCTAACGTAAAGTAGACCCCAGAAACGTCCAATAAAAAATAGTTGGACAGGTGTCTATATTGTTTTTAATTTGTATTATCATCATTAATTCAATGGTTAATCTATTTTTATCACACCTAAAAAAGAATAAAACAATATGATAAATACACCTACAGAATCTCAGCCCCCTAAGTTACTTGAGCAAGTTGCTGCGCGTATGCGTGTTAAACATTACAGCTTACGCACAGAGAAATCCTATGTGGATTGGATTAAACGATATATTTGGCATCATGGCAAGCGTCACCCAAAAGATTTGGGTGCGGCGGAGGTAGAGGCCTTTTTATCTCATTTGGCTGTAACACGTAATGTTTCTGCCAGCACGCAAAATCAAGCTAAAAGTGCGATATTGTTTTTGTATAAAGAGGTGCTAGGTGTTCAGTTGCCTTGGTTAGATAACGTGACTCAGGCCAAAGCACCTAAACGATTACCTGTGGTGTTAACCAGGGATGAAGTACAAGCTTTATTGAATCGTTTAGACGGGACTATGTGGTTGTTGGTCAGTTTGCTGTATGGCAGTGGCTTGCGACTGATGGAGTGCTTGCGGTTGCGGGTTAAAGATGTGGATTTGGCAAGGTGTGAGATTTTAGTGCGTGAGGGAAAAGGCTTTAAAGATAGAGTCACCATGTTGCCTAAGTCATTGATTGAACCATTAAAGCAACATTTGCTTAAAGTTAAAGCGTTACATCAAGAGGATTTAGCAGCAGGACATGGTGCAGTGTTTATGCCCATGGCATTAGATAAAAAGTACCCCAATGCAGGTAAAGATTGGGCTTGGCAGTATGTGTTTCCATCCATTAAGTTATCGGTAGATCCGTTATCAAAAGTGATTAGGCGACACCACGCAGATGAAAAAACTGTACAGCGTGCAGTAAAAAAAGCAGTGAATTTAGCGCGCATTACTAAACTTGCTACGCCTCATACACTGCGGCATAGCTTTGCCACGCATTTGTTAGAAGGCGGCTACGATATTCGCACTGTGCAAGAGTTGCTTGGGCACAGCGATGTAGCGACTACCATGATTTATACGCATGTGTTGAACAAAGGTGGGCAGGGTGTGGCTAGCCCACTAGATACAATGAGCGCTTGAATTTGCTATGTTATAACAATTGTTATATTATAACTTTTGTTATAACTTTGGGAGCACAACATGCAAGGTATTAAACTCACACAAATTGGTAATTCTGTTGGGTTGATTTTGCCAAAAGAGGTATTGGCAAGGCTGAAACTGGAGAAGGGCGATACGGTGTTTTTAACTGATACGCCAGGTGGTATTGCGATTACGCCGAATGACGCAAACTTTGAAACGCAAATGGATGCCGCACGCAAGATAATGAAAGCACGACGTAATGTACTGCGCGAGTTAGCTAAATGACTGGCTGGGTTTGGTTGGATAGTGCTGTGATGTTGGCAGTACATGACGAGCAGTTGGCTGAGCATGGCGGAATTGCTGGTATACGAGACCAAGGTATGTTTGAGTCTGCAATGCAGCGGGCACCCAATTTGGCTGCATATGGAGCCCCCGATTATGCTGAGTTAGCTGCGGCATATGGTGTGGGGCTGGCTAAGAACCATCCGTTTTTAGATGGCAACAAGCGTACTGCGTTTGTTGCAACGGAACTGTTTTTAGTGCTGAACGGGTATGTGCTGACTGCAGATGATGTCGCCTGTGTGTTGACCATGCTGGCAGTTGCTGCGGGTGAAATATCGGAAGCTGAGTTTGCTGATTGGATACGTACGCATAGCCAATCTAGCAAGGGTTAAGGCCCTGTATCAATACTTGACTATAACTTTACACCTGCATATTCATCATATCTTGATAAGCAGACACTAATTTATTGCGCACCTGCACAGTGGCCTGAAACGAGATATTGGCTTTTTGTCCGGCAATCATCACATCTGACAAGCTGACGCTGTCGTCCCCCATGGCAAAGTTTTTGCCTAATTTTTCTGCATCTACCTGCACTTGGTTGACTTGATCTAGCGATGCTTTCAATGCATCGGTAAAGCTTACTTTGGTTGACGATTGTGGGCTATCTAACTTTTGAATACCTATCCCACCACCAATAGGATTCTCTTGCCCAACACGCGGGCCTTGTGCTGCTGCCTTTAGTTGCGCAAGCATGGATTCTATTCTGCTTGAATCTATTCCACCGGCTTTCATGGTTTACCTCCAGTAATGATGTTGCTTCATTGGTATGTCTGCCATGCACACATACTTTTTGACTTATGCACACTGTAGCACCTCTGATTTTTAGCCAGCGTTGAAATAGGCGAGGGAAAAGTGCTTTATTCCCAAAATTGAATATTGGCAATATCGGCATAATGGTACTCAATCGTAAAGGTGATGTGTGTGTAGTTAGCAGCAGCAACACTTTGAGCAGAGATGCTTTTGGAACAGGATGTTTTTGGAGGTTACACAATGGCAGCAGGCAACGACGCCGTGTTAGTAAGTGGCAACGGATTACCCAGTGCAGCGCAGTTGGGCAGCAAACTTATGCTGCTGGCTGGCGTGGCCGCAGTAGTTGCGGTGATGGTGGTATTTTGGATGTGGAGTCAACAACCGGACTACCGCATTTTATTCTCTAACTATTCTGATAAAGATGGTGGCTCGATTGTCGCAGCGCTAGAGAAAATGAATGTGCCATACAAATTCTCTGAAAGCGGCTCTGCCATTTTAGTGCCTGCCGAGCAAGTACATACCGCACGCCTTAAACTGGCTTCTGAAGGTTTGCCTAAAGGTGGCAATATTGGTTTTGAGTTATTAGAGAACCAAAAATTTGGTGTTTCTCAATTTGTAGAGCAAGTGAATTTTCAACGTGCACTAGAAGGCGAACTTGAGCGCAGCATTCAAGCGATTGCAGCGGTGCAAGTAGCGCGTATCCATTTGGCGATTCCTAAGCCTAGCGTATTTGTGCGTGATCAACAAAACCCAACCGCATCTGTATTACTTAATTTACACCCCGGCAGAACCTTAGACCCACAACAAGTAGCAGCGGTAGTGCATTTGGTAGCGAGCAGCGTACCTAACTTACCAGCGACCAATGTGACGGTAGTGGACCAAAACGGTAACTTACTTTCAGATACCTCTAAAAAACAAGGGGCGAATGGGTTAGATCAAACCCAGATTAAATATGTTGATGATATGCAATCGAGCATTGCGCGTCGTGTGGAGTCAATTATCACACCGATTGTGGGTGCTAAAAACGTACGTGCCGAGGCCAGCGCTGAGATTGATTTCTCTACCACTGAGCAAGCAGCAGAGACTTATAAGCCTAATTACAAACAAGATGATATGGCGATTAGAAGTATGCAAAGCAATGAGTCTAGCAATGGCTCAGGTGCAGAGGCTTCTGGTGTGCCAGGTGCTTTATCTAACCAACCACCACCTAATTCAACCGCACCGATCGATACATCGGCAGATGCAGCCGGCGCTACGGCCAATGCAGGTGGTGCAGCGACAAGCACACAAAAAAATACCACAACCAATTATGAGGTAGATAAGACCGTACGGTATGTGCAGCAGCCTAAAGGTGGCGTGAAACGTTTACACGTAGCCGTGGTAGTCAACAACATGCCTGTCACTGATAAGAAAGGCAAAGTGACTTACCGCCCATTAACAGCAGCTGAGAAGCAACAAATCAACGATTTAGCCATGCAGGCCATGGGCTTTAACAAAGAGCGTGGTGATTCACTCACCGTAGTGAATAGCTCGTTTGCTGGTGAGCCGACTGAAATCCTACCAGAGGTACCAGTGTGGGAAAATCCTGTGGCTGTGGAATATGGCAAAGATGGCTTGCGCTTCTTGGTGGGTATTGTGGTGTTGTTCTTGGTGTATACACGCTTGCTTAAACCTTTGTTGGCCAAACTTTCTAGCCCATTGTCACAACCTAAAATGTTGGGTCAGGCACAGCAAGAGGCTGGCCAAGATGCAATTGTGAATATCAGTGGACAACCTCAAATGACGTTGGGTGCACCTGGTTATGCGCAAAATCTTGAAGTGGTAAAGCAGCTAGCCAAAGATAACCCAAGAATGGTAGCAAGCGTGGTCTCCAATTGGACAAATGGAAATGAGTAGCAGATATGAGTGATGCCGGTGTAATGCGCAGTGCAATTTTGATGCTGACCTTGGGCGAAGATGGCGCCGCAGAGGTGATGAAGTATTTGAGCCCAAAAGAAGTACAAAAATTGGGTTCGGCCATGGCCACCATGAAATCAGTAGGGCGTGAACAAGTAGAGACTGTGGTGACGGAATTTTTAACTGAGGCCGAGCAGAGCAGTGATTTTGGTTTGGATTCAGATGAGTATATCCGCTCTGTGCTAACCAAGGCTTTGGGTGACGATAAAGCTTCTAACTTGCTCAACCGCATTTTGTCATCGCGCGATGCCAGCGGCATTGAGAGCCTGAAATGGATGGATGCGTTTACTGTGGCGGAGTTTATTAAAAATGAACACCCACAAATTATTGCTACGATTCTGGTGCATTTGGATCCAGACCAAGCGTCTGAAATCATTGGACATTTTACCGATAGGTTACGTCAGGACGTGATGTTACGGATTGCAACGTTGGATGGTGTAAAGCCAATCGCTCTAAAAGAACTGAACGATGTGATGACCAAGTTGCTGACAGGTAATGAGAACATCAAAAAAACAAACCATGGGCGGCATTAAAGTGGCGGCCGAGATTATGAACTACATGAGCGGCGACAACGAAGCCAGCGTGATGGAAGGTTTGAAAAATTACGACGATGACATGGCGCAAAAAATCATGGATGAAATGTTTGTGTTTGACAACATTTTAGACATCGATGACAAAGGTATCCAAGTCATGTTGCGTGAAGTGCAATCTGAAATGCTGATTATTGCGCTAAAAGGCGCTACCGAAGAAATGCGCGACAAAATCTTCAAAAACATGTCTACCCGCGCGGCAGAAATGATGAGAGAAGATTTGGAGAGCAAAGGGCCAGTCAAGCTCTCTGAAGTGGAAGCACAACAAAAACAAATTTTACAAATTGTAAGAAGACTTGCCGATGAAGGCCAAATTATGTTGGCTGGCAAGGGTACAGACGATCAGTACGTATAGCAGTGTAATTATAAAGGTGTAATAGATGGCAAATATGGCGATTCCAAAAGAACAACAAACAGCCTATCAACGTTGGGAAATGTCATCGTTTGGTGAGGATAAACCCAGCCCGGCAATGGCTGCTAAGCCTAAGAAAAAATTGGAAGAAACAGATCACGCTGTGAATGCGATTCTTGAAAATATACGTAAAGAAGCCTACACCAAAGGTGTGCAAGAAGGTTTTGCCGTAGGCATGGCTAAGGCCAGAGAGCATGCTGAAGATGAGCGCCAACAGTTTATGACTATCATGCAAAACTTTAATCAAGCGCTAGAAAAAACCGATGAAGCCATTGCGGAAGATTTACTCGCATTGGCGCTGGATATTGCTAAATCGATGCTTAAAGTGAAGTTAAATGTAGATACTGCAGCCGTCATTCCAGTGGTGGTGGATGCGATTCATTATTTACCACACGTACAAAAGCCAGCACGTATTTTGGTACATCACGAAGATGCACATATCTTGCGTGAATATCTTGCAGAAGAAATTTCAAGCCAACAATGGCAGATTCAGGAAGACAGTAGCATTGAACGTGGCGGCTGTCTGGTGGAAACCGGTGCTAATCAAATTGACGCCAGCAATGGCATGCGTTGGAAACGCATTACCGAAGCCTTAGCTAAACATGATGATTGGTTATTGCCATGATGCAATCTACGCAAAATGTGCATCATCAGCGCTGGCATAGCTACCTACGTGATTGCAACGAGGTGCTGCAACTTGTAGAGCCGCTGGAAATTGCTGGGCGTATTACCAAACTGACGGGCTTGGTGATGCAAGCCGCTGGCATTAAATTGCCGATTGGTAGCGCTTGTTATGTACCTTTATCTGAAGGTAGCCGCGTAGAAGCCGAAGTAGTGGGCTTTGATGGCGAACACTTATTATTAATGCCACAAAGCAGTGTAGATGGTGTGGTGCCAGGCGCCAAAGTCTTTGCCATGGATGTGGCTGAAACCTTACCTAAACCTACCGCAGGCCGCCCACCTCGCCGCAGAGTCAATGACCGTGCACGCCATTTGCCAGTGGGCGATGCGTTGCTAGGTCGCGTAGTGGATGGTGCTGGTAACCCATTGGATAATTTAGGAAAAATTGAAGTGACCGAGAGTGCGCCACTCAGTGCAAGACCGACCAATCCGTTGTCACGTGCTCCTATTCAAGAGACATTGGATGTAGGCGTGAGAGCGATTAACAGCATGCTCACGGTGGGCCGAGGCCAACGTATGGGATTATTTGCTGGCTCCGGCGTAGGTAAAAGTGTACTCCTAGGCATGATGGCACGTTACACCACTGCGGATGTGATTGTAGTGGGTTTGATTGGCGAGCGGGGCCGTGAGGTAAAAGAGTTTATTGAACAAATTTTAGGGCCTGAGGGTTTAGCACGCTCTGTTGTTGTGGCAGCGCCTGCCGATGCTTCTGCGCTAATGCGTTTACAGGGCGCCAACTACGCGACCACGATTGCCGAGAGCTTCCGCAATCAAGGTAAAAACGTATTGCTGATCATGGATTCACTTACACGTTATGCCATGGCGCAACGTGAGATTGCTTTAGCCATTGGCGAGCCACCGGCGACCAAAGGATATCCGCCCTCTGTATTTGCAAAACTGCCAGCGTTAGTAGAACGCACAGGGAATGGTGCCGAAGGTGAAGGCTCGATTACTGCGTTTTATACGGTATTGACCGAAGGCGATGATCAACAAGACCCCATTGCAGATGCGGCCCGTGCCATTTTGGATGGCCACATTGTACTCAGCCGTAGTTTGGCCGAGAGCGGCCATTACCCAGCCATTGATGTGGAGCAATCCATTAGCCGCGCCATGCATAACATTACGAGTCCGGATCATCAGAAACTAGCACGTAAGTTAAAGCAATTGAATTCGCGCTACATGCGCAGCATTGATTTGATTAGCGTGGGCGCGTACGAGGCTGGGTCTGACCCTGTGTTGGATACAGCGATTGCAAAACACGAATTGATCGAGCGATTTTTACAGCAAGATATTTCTGAGCGTGCAGATATGGAAGAAAGCGTGCAGTTTTTAGCGCATGTACTGGCAGATTAATGTAAGTAAATTCATTTAAACAATAACAATGAGCGTCATGAGAAGGGTAATGAAGTATGGCAACACGCGCCGCAGGTGTAATGAGTATGTTAAAAGACATTGCCCAAAAGGAAGTGGATACAGCGACTGAGGCATTGGCAGAAGCCATGAAAATTGCCGATGAAGCGCAATCTAAATACGATTTGTTGGTGGAATACCGTAACGACTATAGCAAGAACTTGCAGCAGAGTTTAGAAACCGGCATTGGCGCACAAGCGTACCAAAACTTTCAAGGGTTTTTCCGCAAGTTGGACCAAGCGGTAAAAGGGCAGTTTGAAATGTTGGTATCGGCACAGCACCATGTATTGATACAGAAAAAGCGTTGGAAAGAATCGCAACGCAAAAAGCTTTCTTACGATGTGTTAGAGCAGCGCGATAGCGATAAGCAACTGAAAGCCACGCAAAAGAAAGAGCAACGATTAATGGATGAGTTTGCCAGCCGTATTGGCCGGCAAGCCAAGTAAATATAGTGTTATTTATCTGAACGAAATATAGCTAACTAGGAATAGTGATATGCAAAATTTAGCATTACAGATTGCCAAAGCGGCACCGACAAAACAAGCGGCTAATCAAAACAATATGGCCAATTTAGGCGCGGATAGTGCCGTGAACAGTGCACCGAATGCATTTGCCGAGCTATTAAAGAAACAGGTAAAGCAGCAAAAAACAGAGGCTAGTGAGGCTGCCGATAGCGCTAAACCCGCAGGCAACACGGCTACCGCTCCAAACAAAGCAGCGGATACAGACAGTGCTGCAGCGGATGGCGTGGTGTTAAGTGAATCGACGTTGATACCGAAAGCGGAATTAGACGAAAAAACTGAGGAAAATTTGCCGCCGATACAAGACTTAATATTGATGCAAATGGGCTTGCAGCCTGCCTCACAGTTGAATACTCAGCAAGCCAATGCAGTAGCAACTGATCCTGCTGCAAGTGGTGAGTTAGCGTTGGGTGAGCGTGCCGGTGCTTCTGCGAAAAATGCATTGCCTTGGACGGGTGTAGAAGCTAAAAGCGCGCAAGTCACGGACACTGCTTTGCACGAATCAGCCGATAGCAGCAAGCAAGCACCGGAGCTAACTGCAGATGATCAGGCTGTGCCCTTAAAAGGTGATCAAGCAATTAATCAAACCTTGGTGCGCGACAAAGAGTTTAAAGAAATCGAAATGAAATCGGTACCGGTTCAGATAGCAGCCGCTGCACCAGTGTCTAATAAGTTATCAGACAATATGGTAGCCAGCGTGGCTGCAGCTAGTGAAATCCCAACGCCATTTGGTAGGCCTGAATGGAGCCAAGCAGTGAATCAGAAAGTGGTGTGGATGGTAGGTGCGGGTGATCAATCTGCAACACTGACACTTAACCCACCGGATTTGGGACCATTGCAAGTGGTGATCCAAGTAGAGAATGATCAAGTGGATACCACCTTTATTTCGGATAATCCGGAAGTGCGTCAAGCATTGCAAGATGGCATGAATATGTTGCGCGATAAAATGCAAGACTCTGGTATGCAGCTTGGCAATGCGCAGGTGAGCTCACAAGCGCAGTCACAGCGCCATTTTGAGCAAGCCATGCAACAGCGTGCGCAGCAGCGTTTAGAACAGTCGACACAGGTAACAAACACAGCAGAAGAGACTGTTAGCAGCGGTGTAGTGGTGCAGCGTGTCTCTAATGGCCTGGTAGATACCTTCGCCTAATAGACTTCTATCACTATGGTCTCGTCTTAGACTGGGCCGTGGGTGTGATTTTGCATCAATCAAGGTGGGCTGCTGTTGCCAAATGGCAGCCCATACGTTGAAAACTGAGATTAGACGGTCTTTTACATCTCTTATCTAACCATGTTCAACGCACTTTTTTTCTCATAATGTCACCATACAACGTGCACTTTGGTGTGCGATTAGCTAGGTAGTCATTGAGTTGAAAGGTATTGCACATGGCACAAGATCCAAAACAAGACACGAGCGGCGAAGAAGTACAAGCGCCGGTTAAATCCTCTAAAAAGAAACTGGTGATTATCTTAGCTGGGGTGCTGGTGTTGGCTGGCGTTGGTGGCGGTGCAGCTTGGTATTTCATGAAACCTAAACATGCCGATAAAAAAGCCGAGAAACATGTAGAAGCACCTAAGCCACCTGTGTTCCTAGCTTTAGAAACATTTACCGTGAATCTGCAACCGGATCCCGATGAAAAATTCTTGCAAATGGATGTGACTTTGCAAGTGGCTGGGCCAGAAGTGGCTGAACATATTAAGTTACAAATGCCAGCAGTAAGAAATCGCTTGCTGATGTTATTGACCAGCAAAAAAGCATCAGACATTTCTACTTCTGAAGGCAAAGCGACGCTAAGCGAAGAAATGCTGGCCGAAGTGAAAAAACCGTATGCTGCTGGTGAAAAACCGCAAGAAGTTACAGGCGTGTTGTTCACTTCTTTCGTGGTTCAGTAAGATCAATCGAGCACGCTATGTCAGATAAATTTCTCTCACAAGACGAAATTGACGCCTTACTCAAAGGCGTTGAAGGCGATCAAGGCGACGATAAACAAGAGGCGGACCAAGACAGTGTGCGCTCTTACAATCTTGCCACGCAAGAGCGCATTGTACGTGGCCGTATGGCTACGCTGGAAATTATCAACGAACGTTTTGCCCGTTTATTGCGCATAGAACTATTTAACTTTTTACGTCGTACTGTTGAGGTCTCTGTTGGCCCTGTGCGTATTATCAAATACACCGACTTTATCCGTAATTTAGTGGTGCCAACCAATCTGAATCTGATTCATGCTAACCCACTACGTGGTACAGCCATGATGGTGTTAGACCCCACGCTAGTGTTTTTAGTGGTGGACAATATGTTCGGCGGCGATGGTCGTTTTCATACGCGTGTGGAAGGCCGTGATTTTACCCAAACCGAGCAACGCATTATCCATCGCATTCTCAATATCGTTTTTGAAACTTATGGTAAATCTTGGGAGCCAGTCTACCAACTAAATTTCGAATATATCCGCTCTGAGATGAACACGCAGTTTGCCAATATTGCTACCCCTAACGAAGTGGTGGTGGCAATCACCTTCAATATCGAGCTTGGCCCAGCCAGTGGCGAGATGCACTTCTGCATCCCTTACTCCATGATTGAGCCGATTAAAGATTTATTGACTTCATCTTTACAAGGTGAGGTGTTAGGCGTGGATAAGCGCTGGGTAAAACTGATGACGCAACAAGTGCAAGCGGCAGAAGTGGAAATTGTGGCGGATTTGGCCAAAACCAAAGTGCATTTGGGAGAAATTTTAAATCTGAAAGCTGGCGATGTCATTCCTATCAGTATTGATGATGCCATTGAGGCGCAGATTGACGGCATTCCTGTCATGGAATGTAAATACGGCATTTTTAATGGTCAGTATGCGTTACGCGTAGAAAAACTACTACGGTCAAACTCTAGTGAATATATAAGGGGCGAATCCAATGGCGACTAATCCTTCAGCAGCAGAAACTCAAACAGAAATGGACGAAACAATGGCAGATAACGGCGTAGAAACAATAGCGGAAGATGATTGGGGTGCCGCCATGGCGGAGCAGGCAACGGCTGAATCTTCAGTATTGCAGGCAGAAACCGTTGAAAAGGCACAGGTCTTTACCGAATTTAGCCCCAGCAATAAATTGCATGATACACAAAATGACATCGATTTCATTTTGGATATTCCGGTACAGCTCACGGTTGAATTAGGCCGCACCAAAATTGCGATTAAAAACCTATTACAACTGGCACAGGGTTCTGTGGTGGAGCTAGACGGCATGGCCGGTGAGCCGATGGATGTGCTGGTGAATGGCTGTTTAATTGCACAGGGTGAAGTGGTGGTGGTGAACGATAAGTTCGGTATTCGCCTCACTGACATCATTACGCCAGCTGAGCGTATCCGCAAAATCAACCGTTAATGATTTGCGTGCGCTCAGGGGTTGAGTGCATTGCGCAATCAAGCAAAAGGTCATTATGTTATTACGTGCTTTCTTACTATTGGTATTAAACAGCTATGCCATCTCTGGCTTGGCTGCTACTGCAAATGCACCAAGCCCCACCATGAGTGTATTAAAAATGGTGATGGGACTGGTGGTTGTGCTAGGTGTCATGGCCTTGTTTGCTTGGGGCGCTAAAAAATTCTTACCTGGCGTAACTGCGCAACCTTCTGTGATTAAAGTAGTGGGCGGCGTGAGTGTAGGCACACGCGAACGTGTGGTGGTATTGGAAGTAGCAGGGCGTTGGCTAGTAGTAGGCGTGGCCAATGGTCAGGTTAATAGCATTGCCAACGTAGAGCCTAATACGGATGCGACAGCGACGCTAGCCGCCAACACCAATACATCGGTAACCCCTACACCACGACATGATCCGCTACAGCCATTTACCAATTGGTTGAAGCAAGCCATGCAAAAGAACCCTCAAAAATAATACGAGATTAAAGCGAACAACTATGTACATCTCACGATTTAAACACCCAGTCTTACGTTTTCTAGTCATTGCATTTTGTTTATGGATGCTACCGTTGGCTGCACTGGCAGAAAATGGATTGCCCATTATCAATGCCACCCCAAGTGCTGGCGGTGGTCAAGATTACACACTCAGCTTGCAAACGCTGGTGTTACTGACGTCACTGACGTTTATCCCTGCCGCCATTTTGATGATGACCGGGTTTACACGCATCATCATTGTGCTGTCTTTGTTGCGTCAGGCCTTGGGTACGCAATCTGCACCTTCTAACCAAGTATTAATTGGTTTGGCCTTATTTTTGACATTTTTTGTGATGAGCCCGGTGATCGACAAGATTTATGTGGATGCTTATCAACCATTGTCTGAAAACAAAATCACCATGCAAGTGGCCATGGAAAAAGGCGTAGAACCACTCAAAACCTTTATGATGAAACAAACGCGCGAAGGCGACTTGGCTTTGTTTGCCAATATGGCGCAGGTTGAAAATATTGCCTCGCCAGAACAAGTGCCATTACGCGTATTGGTGCCGGCTTTTATGACCAGTGAGCTGAAAACGGCTTTCCAAATTGGCTTTGCTATTTTCATCCCGTTCTTGATTATCGATATGGTGGTAGCAAGCGTATTGATGGCAATGGGCATGATGATGGTGTCTCCTGCGATTGTCGCACTGCCATTCAAACTCATGTTATTTGTGCTGGTCGATGGCTGGCAACTGATTCTGGGTTCCCTAGTACAAAGCTTTCATTAGCTAAAACATCCAGTTACACATACAAAAACTAAACGTATATAAAAAGGAAACATCATGACGCCAGAAAGTGTAATGACCTTAGCAGGGCAAGCCATGCAAACCACCTTGATTGTGGCAGCGCCTGTGTTATTGGTAGTGCTCATCATTGGCTTGGTTGTGAGTATTTTTCAAGCAGCGACACAAATTAACGAGCAAACACTCTCGTTCATTCCAAAGTTGGTTGGCGTGGTCGCCTCATTAGTTGTGGCAGGGCCATGGATGCTTACGACCATGGTGGACTACATGCGCACCGTGTTTACCAGTATTCCAACATTGGCTGGCTAATCAGCGGCTCCAGTTAATTAACCCTCATCACGATTCCGCAGTATGGTCACAATCAGCAGCGATTTATTACAAGCATGGATTGTCGGCCTGCTTTGGCCGTTGACACGCATCTTAGGTTTTATCGCAGTAGCGCCTATTCTTAGCCATACCGCTATTCCGCAACGTGTCAGGCTGGGTTATGGCATTGTGCTAACACTAGCGATGATGCCCGCCATACCCGCCATGCCTGCCTTAGATATCATTTCTTTTCAGGGCTTACTCATCTTAGTGCAGCAGTTTATGATTGGCATTGCCATGGGCTTTGCTATGCGCTTAGTTTTTGTGGCGATTGAGTTGGCCGGACACATGATAGGCATGAGCATGGGCTTAGGGTTTGCCAGCTTTTTTGATCCGCAATCAGAAGGGCAAACCACTGCAGTCAGCCAATTTTTGGTATTGATTTGCTTGTTGGTCTTTTTAAGTTTAGATGGGCACTTGATGTTTGTCTCGGTGCTTGCCAACAGCTTTACAACGATGCCTATTGCGGTGGATGGTCACGGCATTGATGCCATGAAAATTGCCAGTTGGGGTGAGACGATTTTTAGTTCAGGCTTACTCTTGGCATTGCCGGTAGTCACTGCGTTGCTCATTACCAATATGGCGCTAGGTATACTCACCAAAACCGCACCGCAGCTTAATATCTTTGGGATTGGCTTCCCAATCACCATCAGCATCGGCTTTATCGTACTTGCAGTTTCTCTGCCTACCATTGTCAAACCATTGGAGAAGATGATTGATGTAGGTGCTAGCCATATGTTGCAAATCACAAAATAATATTATTTCTAAACAGGCTGAAATTTCGCCTGTTTTCAAATATGATATTTGCTCTATCGGCATTACGGGCAAATTCATGACAACGCCAGCACTCAAAATTCGTATTAGCTTTGGCAGCCAAGTGGCCATGGGGCCAGGCAAGGCTGATTTACTGGAGGCTATTGATGCGTTTGGTTCTATTTCTGCTGCCGCCAAACAAATGAAAATGTCTTATCGGCGTGCATGGGAGTTGGTCGATGTAATGAATAAATGCTTTGCCGAGCCTTTGGTTCATAGCTCTCCGGGTGGCGCGCACGGCGGGGGCGCGCACCTCACAGAATTTGGCCGAACCATTCTTAAATCCTATCGAGATTTAATCGTGAAATCTCAACTAGCCGCGCAAGCCGAGCTTACAAAAATCAGCGCTGCACTTAAATAAACTCGCCTCACTTCACTCTTTTTAACCATAACTATCGCTATTCCTATTTGAATATAGCGATAGTTATGATTAAATGGGAATAACGAAAACAATAGGTAATCAAGGGATGAGGAAAACGCATTATTTGAGCATGCTGATCATGAGTATAAGTGGGGTATTCACACCACAACTGTACGCAGAAGATACCAATACTAAAGTTAGTTACTATGTAGAGCGCAAAAGTTATGGCACCTTGCGCGATACCGAGCCACCACGCTATGTGAAACAGTTGAACAAAACATGGTTAAAAGACTATGACACATTTGCCGATGTGGATTGGCTAGATGTTGGGTTGGATTACCGGTTTCGTTACGAATACCGTGACAATGATTTCCGGCGTTCTCGTGACAGTATTGATGAGCCATTTTTGTTAAGAACACGTGGCTATCTGGGTGTGAAGAATATTTTGGATCCATTGCGCTTTGCCATAGAGGTGGAAGATGCACGTCGCAACCATAGCCAATTTACACGTGAGTTTGATACACGTGATATCAATTATGCAGAGCCGATTCAAGCCTATGCAGAGCTGTATTTTGATAACACCCCGTTGGGTAAAGACGATTTGGGCAATGCGCGCACCGTCAGCATTAAAGCCGGTCGTCAGGCCTTTGAGTATTTAGACCGTCGTTTGCTATCCCGTAACGAGTGGCGTAATACCACGAACAATTTTCAGGGTGTACGTGCCACCATTGGGCAACAAAAGAACGATTGGCAAGTTGATGTGTTCGCCATGAAGCCAATGCAGCGATTATCTACGGCGCTGGATGAAGTCGATCACTCACAAGATTTTTATGGTGTGATTGGCGATTGGCGTGGGTGGTCAGAATATGTGACCTTGCAGCCCTATTATCTATTGCTGAAGCAAGATGGCAGCAAAGTGAAATACGACGCTAACGGCAAGGCGGCTGCAGCCAATACCAAAATTGACCGTGAAATTCACACCGCTGGCCTACGGGTTTATGGCGTTGTTGGAAAGACTGGTTGGGACTATGACGCAAGCTATGCTCAACAATGGGGACATCAGGATCGCCTTAGCAATGCTGGTGTGTTTATTGAAGCGTTAGATCATGATGCGTATGCCTATAATGCAGAAATCGGTTATACCTTTACACATGCTTGGAAACCGCGATTAAGTGCATTTTACGGTGTGGCAAGTGGTGATAAGCAACCTACAGATGGCAGCAATGAGCGTTTTGAACGTTTGTTTGGTTTTGCTAGGCCATGGTCGAACAATGACTACATCCAGATGGAAAATATTAGAACACCCAAAGTGCGTTTGGAGTTTGAACCTGTAGTCACTTGGTTGCCCGGTTTAAAAATGGATACCGGCTTTGGTTGGTATCGTCTGGACAGTGCAAAAGATCGCTGGAATGCAGGCGGTAATCTAAGAGATACCACGGGTAGGAGCGGTAAAAATTTAGGCAAAGAATTTGATTTGCTTGCGCGCTTCCCGGTGGGGAAGTATGTCAATGTTGGTATGGGCTATGCGCATTTTTGGGCAGGTGATTTTACCGAGACCACATCGCAATTGACGGATCCTGAGCGTCGTGATGATTCAGATTTCTTTTATACACAGATTTCTGTGAGTGCGTTTTAATACAAATGAAGACAGAGGTGATTTCATGATTAAGCAATTAGCAGTTTTAGTCAGTTTATGTGTATCTGCATGGATGCCAATGCGTGTTGCCTATGCAGATGACTCAATCAAGGTGTTTGCTGCCGCCAGCTTAACCAATGTGATTAGCCAAATCGCTAAGCAATACGAGCAAGAGAATACGGCTAATCAAACGGAGATACGTACTTCATTTGCGGCTTCGTCTGCATTGGCTAAGCAGATTGAAAAGGGGGCGCCTGCAGATATTTTTATTTCTGCCGATACGCAGTGGATGCAATACCTGCAAAACAAAAAATTGATACAAGCCAATACACAAGTTAACTTATTGGGTAATCAGCTGGTATTGATTGCGCCAACAGGTAAACGCTTTAAAGTGAATATGGAAAAGGGCTTTGATATTGCTGCGGCCTTTTCTGGCAAGCTGTGCACTGGAGATCCTGCATCCGTGCCAGTGGGTATTTACGCTAAACAAAGTTTAACCGCTTTAACTTGGTGGTCATCGCTTGAACCCAAATTGGTTGGTACACAAGATGTGCGTTCTGCGCTGGTGCTGGTAGAGCGTGGCGAGTGTGATGCAGGTATCGTCTATGAGACAGATGCGAACATTTCAGATAAAGTGGAGATTGTGGCTAAGTTTCCGGAATCCAGCCATGAGCCGATTGTGTATCCGTTAGGCTTGGTGGTAGGTGCTAGTAGCAATGCCGTTGGGTTTTATCGTTACTTGAGTTCGCCTCAGGCGCACGCCGTGTTTACCAAATATGGGTTTACAGTACTTGCAAAATAAACGGGTAATTTTTTTCGAGACAACAGTCGGATATTTTGATCAATGGCAGGATATACAACATAGATGTTAGAGCTGGTTAAGTTTACGCCTGCAGAACTCACCATATTGCTACTTTCGTTGAAAGTAGCAATTTTTTGTGTGCTTGTCATCAGCATTCCAGCGATTGCCACAGCATGGTTGCTAGCACGTAAGTCTTTTTACGGAAAATCACTATTAGATAGTTTGGTACATTTGCCTATGGTGCTGCCACCCGTGGTGCCAGGCTTTATCTTGCTGGTACTGTTGGGCCGGCAGGGATGGATTGGCAAGTATTTATACGAGTATTTTGGCATCAGCTTAGCTTTTACTTGGGTGGGGGCGGTGGTCGCATCGGCGGTCATGGCGTTTCCGCTTTTGGTACGTGCTGCGCGCCAAGGCATCGCACAGGTCGATCGACAATTGGAGATTGCAGCCCAAACTTTGGGCGCGCATCCCTTGCGTGTGTTCTTCACCATTACCTTGCCTTTGGCGTTGCCGGGCATCATTACCGGGCTGATTCTGGCATTTAGCCGTAGCTTGGGAGAGTTTGGCGCGACCATTACCTTTGTGGGTAATATCGAAGGGGAAACGCGCACGCTGCCATTGGCTATTTACACTTACACACAAGTGCCGGATGGCGATATTCCGGCGTTGAGATTGGTGATTTTGAGTTTGTTGCTGGCGCTAGGGGCTTTAATGTTAAGTGAAAAGCTCGAACGCAAAGCCAATCGACATATTGAGCATCAAGATGATTGAGATTGTCGCCACACTCAGTAGAAAGCGTTTTAAGCTGGATGCGCATGTTGCGCTCACGCACCGAGTCACTGCGCTATTTGGGCCTTCTGGTGCCGGAAAATCAACGCTATTAAACGTGATCGCCGGCATTGCACACCCGGACAGTGGTCGTATTGTGATTGATGGTGTTGCCTTGTTTGATGCGCAGCAAAAGATAGACACACCCATTCATCAGCGCCAAATCGGGCTGGTGTTTCAAGATCATCGCTTGTTCCCCCATTTGTCTGTAGAAAAAAACTTACGCTATGGCGCGCACCGGTTTGAATCCGCCGCACAGCAAAAAGGCTTGGAGGAAATTACTGCTCTATTAGAGTTGGGTAGTTTGTTAAGGCAAAAGCCTTATCAATTATCTGGCGGTGAGAAACAGCGCGTGGCACTAGGCAGGGCTTTAATGAGCAAACCACGTTTATTGATGCTGGATGAACCGCTGGCCTCGCTCGATAAACGCTTGAAAAGCCAAATTTTGCCTTATTTAAAGCGCGTGGCCGAAGAGGTAGAGATTCCCATGATTTATGTTAGCCATTCCATGGACGAAATTACGCAGTTAACAGACCATGTGATGCATATTGCACATGGAAAGGTGCACGCAGCTATTTAAGCTAGCTTAAATCGGACTAAATAAAATCAAACAACGAGAGTTGCGCGGTAGAAGAGAATGACTTCTGCGCCGCTTCCATAATGGTTTGATTTTTAGAGAACTCAGACAGCGCTTCCGCGTAATCTAAATCTTGAATGTCTGACAGTGAGCTTGCATATTGCAAATCACGGTCTTGCCCAGAGATATCCAAGTTGTCTAATTCATTGAGTTTAGAACCCACGCTAGCGCGTACATTCATGATGTTGTCTACAGACGATTGCATTTTAGTAATGGCTGTAGCCAAACCATTAGAAAAATTGGCTTGGGTAGTGGCATCTGTAATCGGCGTGTTGAGTAAGTTGACGATATCATTGAGCGTGGCAAACACGTCATTCCCATTGGCTAAGAACAACTGACTACCGCTGACGCTCACATCCATCAGGCGCTGTGAATCTACTTGCAGTTGCTGTACATTGCTATCACCATTATAAGTTGCGCCGGTGGTGTTGGCCGTAAACGGTGCGGTTTCAGATTTAAAACCAGAAAATAGGTAGTTGCCATAAGCATCTTTACCGTTAGCCATGCCTACTAGTGCTTCCAGCGAGTTTTTGAGATCTGTTGCCACAAAACTGCGTTCCAAATTAGAGTAAGCACCATTGCCTGCGCCAACCAATGTAGATTGTGCGGCCACCATTAAATTGGTGATGTTAGTTAAGTTAGCTTCTATGGTTTCTAAATTCGTTTTAGCCACGGTACGCACATTTGCGTAGGTTGCATTCATTTCTTTTTGCTGCGAAATCTCAAGCACGCGTGCTGCGGCTACAGGATCATCCGAAGGCGTTGTAAAGCGCTTTCCGGTAGAAATTTGACCTTGCAAGCGCGCTTGATCAGACTGCAAGCCTGTAATCTTTTGAATGCCGCTATCAAATAAAGTGTTGGTGCTAATACGCATATTGTTTCCTTTTTGCTACGACGTCTTTAGCCGATTTGCAGTAATACATCAAATAAATCACTCGCAATTTGCATCATTTTGCCCGCTGCTTGATACGCTTGTTGGTAACGAATCAAGTTAGTGGCTTCTTCATCTAGGTTTACACCAGACTCAGATTGCATCGCCGCTGTAGCTTGTGCCAATGCTTTGGTTTCTGCTTCGCCAGTGACTTTGAGTTCACGTGTTTTATTACCAACGCTGCTCACCGCTTGTGAGAATGCAGTGGTAAACGTGTTCTTGCTCGTGGAGCCTGTCATCGCCACATTGCCGGCGGTTTGCAACCCAGCTAACAATAAGCCATTACGGTTGTCAGCACTGCCTGTGCTTGTACCTGGTGCAATATTGAATTGATCGCCATTGGCAGGCGCGCCGGAAATTGCAAAACTAGTTCCTGCGACGGATATGGTTGCACCACTGGTATAAGTGATAGGCGCGCCAGCAGGGTAGGTGGTGCTAACGCCACCATAAGTCACAGTCACCGGTAATGTAGAAGGTGCTAGTGTGAGTGTGCTTGGTAAACCACTGGTATAGGTAAAGTTAAGCGCTGTGCTGAGTGGGCTACTTGCATAAGTGCCATCCACTTTTGCTGCACTAATGGCACCAGTACCTGTATTGCCAACCCCTAATGTCGGGTTCAATACTGGGCTACCCACTGCCAGTTTGTTCACATCGGTAATGGCTAATGACATCGTAGCTGCTGCATTCGCAGTCGGGCGGATTAAAAAGTCATCACCCGTATTATTTGTACCACTCGCTTGCGAGATAGTTAAGCCATCTATGGTTAGCGGTAAGCTAGCAAACGTTTGAGAGGTTTGATCGCTCAAGCGCGTAATTTTATAATTACTACCATCGTACTGCACGCGATAGTCACTACTTGTCACCAAGCTTGGGTCCACAATTTGTGCACTTAACTCGCCATTGCTGGTGTTTGCGCTGCTGCTTGTGGCAACGGGCACAGGAATGTTAAACAAAATGCCACCTGGGTCACCGTTTCGGTCTAAACCTTGCGCATGTTGTGTATTGAACGCACCTGCCAATGCCACAGCAATTTGGCCAATTTGGTTTTGCACTTGGTCGAGTGATTCACTTCTGAACTGTATCAAACCGCCTATTGCACCACCAGATAAATTGGATGCACCTAATACAGTGACTTTAGATGCGCTTTGATATCCAACTTCGATGCGTGATGGGTCTGTTGGCGAAGTGGTTGTGACTAGATTATAAGTGTCTTCTCCAACAACCAAAGGTAAGCCATTGCCTATAAAAACGTTATATGTGCCTTGGTTTTGCTGTACAACCGTGGTTTTAATCTGTTTGCTTAATTCAGAAATCAACTGGTCGCGCTGATCCATTAAATCATTCGGCACATTACCTGTCGTGCTGATCGATTGCTCAATAATATCGTTGAGGCTGGCAATTTGTTTGGCGTAGTTGTTGACCAAATTGACACTGGAGACCAATTGGTTATTCACGCCCTGTTCAATTTCATTCAGGCGGCTATCCATACTATTTAAACGGCTAACCAATGACTGTGCATTGGACAGCATGGTTTGTCGTGTTGGAATGTCATTCGGTTTAGATGCTAATGCCTGTACGCTGGCAAAGAAATCGTTCATGGCCGGATTTAATCCAGAGGCCTCATCCGACAGCATGTTGTCAATCGCATTCAGTTGATTGCCATAGGTGGTATAAGCTGCACTGGTTGATTGCAAGCTAATCATTTGGCGAGCAAGAATCTCGTTATACACGCGTGTTACGCCAGTGACTTCTGCACCTTGGCCGATAAACCCATAACCAAAGTTCTGTGCTTGCGCTGCTGCTTGCACCACTATTTGACGGGAATAGCCAGGCGTAGAGGCATTGGCAATGTTATGCCCAGTGGTGCTGAGCCCAATTTGCGCAGCGTTAAGTGCGCTCTTGCCGATACTTAATATATTGGAAGCCATGATATGGTCCTTTTAGTCCTCATAAGTTGCCTAACGGCACTATCTTTCAAAACTTTAATGCACATTGGTTTTTTTATTACATGCATTATCACCGCTTAAGTAGACATAATTTTCTGAATCACGCTGCTTAACTTCTTCGCATAAGCAGGGTCTGTCGCGTAACCAGCGTTTTGCATGGCCTGTGCATAGTGTTCAACATTGTGCGTATTCGCCACTACTTGTTGGTAACGCGGATTGCTCTTCATCATGTTGGCAAAGTCTTTAAAAGATTCTGCGTAATTGTCATAAGCTCTAAATTTTTCAATACGTTTTTGTTTTACCCCATTGATATATTCTGTGGTGGTGGCTTCTACTACTTTACCTTGCCAGTTGCCAGTGGCTTTAATACCAAACAAGTTATAGCTGGGTGTGCCATCCGCTGCTTTGATTTCTTTTTTGCCCCAACCGGTTTCTAATGCAGCTTGACCTAGCATTAAATGTGATGGCATGCCCGTGCTACGACTTGCAGCTTTGGCATGTTGCACCATTTCTTTTAAAAAGCCTGAGATGCTTTCTGTGACTCTTTCACCGATACTGCTGCTTTTGGCTGGTTTTTCTGTACTATCGGTTGGCGTGACTGCGTTAGTTTTTTTATTTGTGGAATTCGATAAATGTGGTGCAATCAGGCTGTCCACTAAATCGCTGGCAGAGGCGGGCACTTTCTCTAACATCTGACCTACATTATCCACTGCTGTTTGTGTGGTTTTGCTCAGTTGGCGCACCAACACGTCGGCAAGCCCCAAGCCTTTTGCGCTTAAATTGCTACTCAATTGTTGGTCGAGCATCGAAGTAAACATCTTGCTTTGCTCGTTATCAAACGCACCATCTTGCGGGTTGGCATCGCGCATGCTTTTCAGCATCATGTTCATCAGTACAGATTCAAACTGCTTGGCAACGGCTTTGAGTGCTTCGGGCGAGTTTTCTTTGGCCGCGCGCTTGAGTTGATTCAAGCCGTTGGCATCAAACGCTACTTTTCCGGTTAAGTCTGCGCCGTCTATCATGGTTAGATAATCTCAAGTTCCGCACGCAATGCACCAGCCGCTTTCATGGCTTGCAATATGGCTAACAGGTCTTGCGGGGTCGCGCCAATCGCATTCAATGCTTTGACCACATCAGATAAATTGGCACCACTGTTTAATTTCAATACTTTGCCCGGTTCTTTGGTAATGTCGACTTGTGAAACCGCTGTCGATACCGTTGTGCCATCTGAGAATGCACCAGGTTGGCTGATGACAGGTGCAGTGTTAATGACCACAGACAGATTGCCATGAGAAACTGCGCAGCTGTCTAATGTCACGGCCTTGTTCATTACTACGGAGCCAGTACGTGCATTCAAGATGATTTTGGCAGGCGTAGCAGACGGTGTGACATTGATCGACTCTAAAGACGCTAGAAATGCAACCCGGTTAGTGTTTTCTGGTGTGCGCACTTTAATCACACGGCCATCTTCTGCAAACGCTGTGTTTTGGCCAAAACGACGGTTAATCGCATCCACCACCATGCTCGCTGTAGAGAAATCGCTTTCTTTTAACTCTAAATTCACGCTGCCGCTTTGTGCGATAGGGTTGGGTAGGGCGCGCTCTACGGTAGCACCTTCAGACACTCGACCGACGCTTAAGTGATTGATTTGTGTTTGCGTGCCATTGGCAGAAGCACCTACGCCGCCCACCACCAGGTTACCTTGTGCAATGGCGTAAATTTGTCCGTCAGCACCTTTGAGGGGTGTCATCAATAAGGTACCGCCACGTAAGCTCTTGGCGTTACCCATAGAGGAGACAGTAATATCTAAGGTTTGACCAGGTTGTGCAAATGCAGGCAGGCTGCTGGTCACCATCACAGAAGCCACATTTTTAAGTTGCAGGTTGGTGCCGGGTGGTAAATTCACACCCATTTGTTGCATCATGCTGATAATACTTTGCACGGTAAAAGGGGTTTGTGTGGTTTGGTCGCCAGTGCCATCCAAGCCTACTACCAAGCCGTAACCAATCAATTGGTTGCTACGTACGCCTTGAATAGAGGTAATGTCTTTTAAGCGCTCTGCCTGTGCGCTGGGCGCAAACATTGCTGCACTGATTAAGCATACACAAAGCACCCCAGAGATGAGGTGGCTTATATGTTGCATCAGTTTGTAAGATTGAACATGCATGGGATAGGTCCTTACAGTGCGCTGATACTCAAGAAGAAACGTGCGAACATAGAGGCAACCTCTGCCGCATCAATTTTGCTGTTCGTACGGTATTCAATACGTGCATCTGCAATTTTTGTAGAGCTCACTACGTTACCAATCGTAATCGTGTCTGGATTGACCACACCGGAGAAGCGTACAAACTCTGTGCCTTTATCCAGCGAGATTTGTTTCTCACCACTCACCACTAAGAAGCCATTGGGTAACACTTCGACCACTGTAGCAGTCACGGCACCATTAAATACGTTACTAGAATTGGCCGCGGCTTTGTCTTCATAGCTGCTAGCTGAGCTTGCAGACATAGTGGCTTTTGGAATAGCTTTGCCTAAGAAGGAAGCAATGGAAGCATCAATTTCGCCGTCTTTGCTGCCGGAACTCCCACCTGCTTTGGTAGCAGAGGTATTTTCTGCAATCGTCACCGTGACGGTATCACCTACATAACGTGGGCGACGATCTTCAAATAAAGGGCGGTAAGCGGCTTGATTAAAAATCGCACCGGATTTCACAGGTACTGCAGCAGCGGCTTGTGGTCTGGCCGTGGTTGGCTGTTTCACGATGCTATCTGGCGTAATGGAGCATGCGCCTAATATGGCCATGGTCGCTATCAGTAATACGTATTTCAATAACTTGTTCATATGCATCTCGCTAGGTGGTTAAACAACCATTACATTTGCGTGAGTTTTTGTAGCATTTGGTCAGACGTAGTAATGGCTTTGCTGTTGATCTCATACGCACGTTGCGTTTGAATCATGTTGACCAGCTCTTCCACCACATTCACGTTAGAAGTCTCTACATAGCCTTGTGTCAGCAAACCAGCGCCATTACTACCTGGGTTATTGGTGTTGGCATTGCCAGAAGCCGTGGTTTCCACATACAAGTTTTCGCCTTTAGCCATGAGGCCGGCCGGATTAATAAACGTGGCGAGTTGTAGCTGACCAATTTGGGTGGCCGCAGTAGCACCTGCGGTGGTCACCGATACCACGCCATCACGCCCAATGGTGAGACTTTGTGCATTGGCTGGAATGGTAATGGCAGGTTGTACCGGAAAGCCGCTAGAGGTGACTAATTGACCTTGACTATCCATTTGAAAAGAACCATCACGGGTATAAGCCGTAGTGCCATCTGGCAGCAGTACTTGAAAGAATCCTTGGCCTTGAATCGCCACGTCTTTATCGTTGCTGGTGAGTTGTAAGTTGCCTTGCGTAAAAATACGCTCAGTGGCTACTGGTTTTACCCCAGTACCTATTTGTAAGCCGGAGGGCAATTGTGTTTGCTGTGAGGATTGCGCGCCAGGCTGGCGAATGTTTTGATAGAGCAAATCTTCAAATACGGCGCGTGAGCGTTTAAACCCACTGGTACTGACGTTAGCCAAGTTATTGGCAATCACATCCATTTGCGTTTGTTGCGCGTCTAAACCGGTTTTTGAAATCCAAAGTGAGCGTATCATCATGCATCCTTTCACATAGCGTTGTAAGCAATTTGCTTAACCTTATCACCATGTTAATACAGGCATAACTAACTCATATTGAAGAGTTGACTGGCTTTATTGGCGTTATTCTCAGCACTTGATACCAATTTCATCTGCATTTCAAACTGGCGGGCTAAGCTAATCATGTTGACCATAGAGTCCACGACATTGACGTTGCTGCTTTCTAATGCGCCACCGACCACGCTGACATTGGCGTCTGCAGGTGCAGGCGTGCCGTTTTTGGTGACAAATACACCTTCTTCAGAACGCTTCAGGTTATTCAGATCGGGATTCACCAATTTTAAACGACCAATGACGCTAGAGGGGCCGAGTAGGGTGTTGTTAGAGACCGATGAAA
>Ga0123394_1010220_pt1 | contig 43221 bp, 36 predicted proteins | sample T10HHNO3metaT_FD_89922 | JGI IMG/M metagenome (GOLD analysis project Ga0123394, IMG submission 89922) | Methane-oxidizing artificial microbial communities from Washington, USA to study methane cycling - T10-HHNO3 metaT (Metagenome... ...
AAAAAAAATATATAGTTTTTGAGGAAGAAGAATGGATATCTTGGGCGCGGTTCACAAAACCATATTAGCCATCGTAGTGGTGTGCGTGTGTTGGATATTTGTGCAATTTCACGTAGAAGCTGCAGAACTGAATACCAAATTGCCAGCAGACCAAGACGCTGTATTTGCTGTGCCCGTAACAGTTGATATACCTAGCCAGCCACTAGCGGCTGCGCTCAATCAATTAGGCAAAAGTACTAATCTCAATATCGCGTTCCCTAGCGATTTGGTATTGGGTAAAACATCCCCTGCGGTGAAAGGTCGTATGTCTCGCAAAGAAGCGCTACAACGCATTCTGGCGAACAGTGGCCTTGCAGCTAAAATTGATGAGGGTAATGCTTATATAGAGAAAGCCTCAAGTGGTGACAAGAACATTCAGCTTGATCAAATCAGTGTCCGTGCCAAGCGTTCTTATGATGTTGGGCCGTTGCCAGGCTTAGGCCTCACCAAAGAAGAGATCCCCGGTAACGTACAAAGCATCACTGCAAGAGAAATTAAAGAATCGCATTCGCTCAGTATTGCGGACTTAATGAATAGTAAGTTGCAGTCGGTCAGTGTGAATGATTACCAAGGCAATCCCTTTCAAATGGATGTTAACTATCGTGGGTTCACAGCATCTCCTCAATTAGGTACTGCACAGGGCATTTCAGTATTTTTGGATGGTATTCGAGTCAATGAGCCCTTTGGTGATGTTGTCAATTGGGACATGATTCCAATGAATGCACTAAGTAGCTTGGATATTTTTCCTGGTTCCAATCCTATATTTGGGTTAGGCACGCTGGGTGGGGCACTAACCATGCGTACCAAAAGCGGATTCGACGGAAAGAGTTTAGATGCAGAAGTGCTTGCAGGCTCATATGGGCGCAAACAACTGCAAATATCTGCGGGTGGTAATAACGGAGTGATTGCCGGTTTTGCTTCTGGCAACTTTTTTCTAGAAGATGGCTGGCGTGATAATTCACCGAGTAAAGTCAATCAGGTATTTGGTAAGGCGGAGTGGCAGAATGAGCGTGCTCGCTTGGGCTTATCCATGCTATATGCGGGTAATAAACTTACTGGCAATGGCTTGTTGCCAGAACAAATGGCGGCTGAAAACCGTAGTCAGGTTTACACTTCGCCTGACGAAAGCAAGAACGATCTATTGCAGTTTCAATTGAGTGGCATTTGGGATGTTTCAGACACCTTTAACATTTCAGGCATGGTTTACCATCGAAATAGTAAGCGTAAATCTCGTTCTACAGATGTTAATAATGATTTTGAAGGATATGCAACTGATAGAGCCACTGGTAGGCAGGTGCTAGCAGGTTTTCAAGATATTAATAAAGATGGTCTGCCAGATTACAATAATGTGGCATATAACGTTGCAGCAGACATTAATGGCAATCCTTTAGATAAAAACGGCAATGTATGCTTTGATCCCAATGATCCTTGTATCAATAATTTAGCGATTGGCACAGATTTTGGTACTAGAGCACTGGATGCTTTTGGTAACCCCCTTGCAGCACAGGCCGAGGTCGCCCCTGCAAATGATGGATTCGGAAATCCAGTCGTACCAGGTAATATATTAAATTGGACTTACGATCCAAGGCAAAGTCCATTTGAATTTACCGCTTCAACTCAACCTGGTGTATTCAATGGTGCATTATCAGATCAGTTTTACCAATTTGCGCTGGGTGTTTGGAAAAGAAAAGCGCTTGACGCAATTACGTCTTCTACCGTAGACCCACAAGCATATGGTGGATTGCATCCATCAAATGGATTTACAGCCAATCAATTTAAACCTAACCCAAATTCTAATAGCATTCAAGGTGCCAACTATACGGATGCTGTTGGTTTTTATCACGAACTTGCAATATTGGATGTGGCAAATCTAGCAATACTAGACCCAAGCTATAGACAGCTATTCGTCGGAGGTGTTCCTTATGGAGTAGCCGTGCTCCAGCCTAGCCCAACGGTGCCGGGTGATTTTATTCCAATTGCCAGAGATGGTGGACAAGCAGATATTTATACAGGAACACGAGGAGTGAATCCAGGTTATATAGATGGTACGCCTACTGCATTAATCACTAATACTCAAATTGACCAGATAGGTACAGGGGGTTCTCTGCAGCTTAATTGGAACCTAGACCAACATAAATTTATGGTGGGGGGCGCTATAAATAAAGCTGACGCTAGTTATAAAAGTGCTGAGTATTTAGGCCTTTTGGATAGTAAGCGCAATGGTGCCGCCGCACCAGACCAATTAGGGTATGAGTTTTACGCGCGCGACAAAGATCATGCGATTAGCTTAAATGATTTTAAGGGAGATTCCATCACAAAAAGCTTGTATGCAAGTGAAACATGGGCACCTACTAAAAACTTGAGCATAACTGCCGCTGCCCGCTACAACTACACAACTATTAGTAATCTACTAGCTGTTAACCGCTCATCAAGTGCAGGTGCTGGCACTTTTTTTAATATCTTGGACGCTTTCACGTTGTGTACAGATACTAACAATAATGGCGTGGTTGAAGGTACAGAATGCCCAACAGGTATTCCAACAGAAAATCTAATTAGTCCTATAGGTAATGAGGATTTTAGAAATCGCTCTTTAGTAGGTGATGCGAGGGAAACATTTCATTATCGCTCATTTAACCCTGCATTAGGTGCCACTTGGCAAGCTACCGAAGCTTTAAATATATATAGCAATTGGAATCGTGGTGCTAGAACACCTACAGTAATTGAGTTGGGTTGTGCCCTTGATGATACGTTGATCCCAGTTGAAGGCGCGCTTGTCAATGGTGAGCAAGTCTATCAAGAGCGTTCTATTGTGCAAAGGCGCAATTGCAACTTACCAAGCACCATGGCAGGTGACCCCTATTTAAAACAAGTGCGTTCGGAAACTTTTGAGGTTGGTGCAAGAGGGAGTTGGACTCGCTATATAGAGTGGAATGCTAGCGTTTACCGTACTGATTTGCAAGACGATATCTATTTTGTCAGCGTGGCACCAAGTCGAAGTTTTTTCCAGAATATCGGAGATACCCGTCGACAAGGGATAGAGATGGGGTTTAAAGGCAAAATAGGTAAAGCTAGTTTCGGTTTGAATTATGCGCTTACCGATGCCACCTTTCAATCAGCCTTTAGACTAGATAGTCCTTATAACAGCTCGGCCGGCACGGTTATTCCAGACCCCACTAATCTTGCTGGCAATGACTATAAAGTTATTGATGGGAAATTGGTATATGTAAGCGACTATCAAAAAATTAAAGTTAAATCTGGCAACCGAATGCCAGGCATACCACTTCATAACCTAAATGCTAATTTTAGCTATGAGTTAACGGATAAGTGGGTGGTTGGGTTAAACGCCGTTACGCATTCTAGTGCGTTTGTACGTGGCAATGAAAATAACAAACATAAGGCAGGACCTGTTCCCCCAACTATAGCCCTGTGTAATTTATTTGATCCAAACACCGGGACTACAACTCAAGTTGCATGTGAAGTGCCGCATGCGAATTACAGAGGGGGTAAAACACCTGGTTACACTGTGTTTAATTTTCAAACCAGCTATAAGCTAAGCCCGGAGTGGACTTTTGGCTTATTAATTAACAATCTGTTTGATAAAAAGTATGCCAGTGCCGGACGCTTGGGTTTGAATGCATTTTCTCCATCAATCAACGGTGCGATCGGAACAAGCGGTTTTAACTACAACAGTACGGAGTGGGAAGGTGCCAGCTTTTTGGGGTTAGGTGCACCACGCTCGGCATACGTGACATTGACTTATCAATTTAAGCCAGATGAAAGTTTTGACTAATTATTGAATGGTTACTAATTGGAAGCTAGGCTAGAGAATTAACACTTAGTAAAGGGCATTTGTAACTGCCCAGTAAAGTATTCATCCGTAATCTATTTAGAACTTCAAGGCGCTATCAAGATTAAGGTGGATTGGTATTGCAGGCAGCCACAAATGCCTAGATATTTTAACGTAAACAGAGGACTAACATGAAAAATATTACATTGAAGCTAGCAGTATTAAGTGCGATGACTATGTTGTCAGCACAAGTAATGGCAACGGGTCTGGTTGCATTGCCATCAGCTGGTCTTGCAGTAAGTGCAGGGACTAATCAACCAGCGGGTACTACGCCCTACGTGACTTGCAATCCTACAGGCAATTATGGGGCGCAAACTCCAACTGCTCCAAGTGCTGGTGCAAATAATGATTGTGCAGTGTTTTTGAATACGCCGGCTACTTTTACCAGTGTGAATGCAAGTCCTGTATCTGGTTATACATTGATTCAATCCGTCAATGCATCAGTAGTGAATGCTAATGGCACAACATTAGCAAAAAGATGGCAGAAAACCTTTAGAACATCTGATCAAAAAATGTGCGTTTACGCCACACAATTCCAGATGGATGCGACTAGTACGTTTGATTATGATGGAACGCGTGCAGGTACTAATACATTAGAAGTGAATGATATTGCTTTTGCTGGATTCAGTACAAATTCTAGCGTGAATGCAGGTTATTACTTTTCTGGTGCAGGTACATCATCACCGGTTTATCGAGTGGGTCGCAGTCATACAAGCGTGCAAATGCATTCAAATGCCGTGGGTGGGGCATCTGTAGCCTCAACGTTTGTATTGAGACCTATTACAACGAGTGCGCCAGCTGCTAGCACGCAGATTAATGGCCCTAGCCCATTGGGCACTGAGCCATATCCAAATACGGCAACTGCTGGAGAGCAAGCAGGTGCACTGAGCCCTAATTGGGTCATCTTTACGTTAGATTTATCAGGCGGTCCTGATGAGGATGGTGCGCCAGCTGATCCATACTCACCTTGGATGTATATTGAAGCAGCTTGTAAAGATGCGACACCTTTAGTAGCAGGCACACCAGCAGCATTAACTGATGGCATTGTTTTACGTCAATCAGGACAAGAGACACAACCATGGGTAACCGTTAAAACACCAAGTACTTATGCTCCACAAAGTGCAAGCGCTACATTGTATTAATACTTAAATTTAATAAGTAGTTTTTACTTTAATACTGCGGGGATTTTCTCCGCAGTATTAACTTTGAAAGTTTTGAGAGGCTAAAATGAAGTTAAAAGTAACGATTATATTATTCGCTATTGCTATAAGTGCAGGGGTAGCTTCTGCCGCAGATGGATTTGTAAAATTACCTAAGAATGGATTTTCTAATTCGGCCTATATCACATGTAACTCGACAGGGGACTACGGAACTTCTAAGGCGCTAGCTCCTAGCGACTCTTCAAATAATACATGCTCAGTTTCTGCGCCTAATTTAATTGTTAGCCCAATGAATGCTCCTTTGGAGGGCTTTAGTATGGTGGGTATGCAAGTAAGCGGTGCGACGCTTCCTGTATCTTATACTGGGTCAACCGATGGTGTTGGAGTAGCCACAATTACGGATACTTTTTGGCGCAATAAAGATAAGACAGAGTGTATTTTAGGAACACATGTTCAAATGAATGATGTGTCATTAGCCAATGGACAGTATTGGGAGGTTAACGATATTTTGCGCGGCGGCTTTAAAAATAAGGAGGTTGAAGTCGCTTACTTCTACAAACCTCAAGCTGATATTGAAGGTGGGAATGTTGAAATGTTATTTCGAGCTGGAAGAACTTACAGCAGCGTTAAATATGAAAAAAATCAATTATTACCTAGTCTGAAAAATGCACCGCCGGTACACATAGGGCTCAGCAATAGTAATGCTGCTGCAGTAAGTGAGAATTGGATAGATTTTACAACGGATATAAATTTTAAAGATCCTGATGGAGTTACACGTCAAATGACATCCATGTTCTATATTAAATACAACTGTGATGATCACGAACCTGTAGAAAAAGAAGGTGCAATACGCCTAAGAACTACGGGTCAAAATGGACAAAATCCAATCCAAATTAGTATTTCTGGTTTAGTGCCTTATGCAGGTGAGGTGGAGGTGTACTAGTGTTTTATTGGTATGAATAGAGGCAATCACTAAGAGGTGATTTTTAAAAATGAATTTAACCGTAATCTATTTGGAACTTCAAGGCGCTAATCAAGATTAAGGTAAATTGGTGTTGCAGGCAGCCAAAAATGCGTGTTTATTTTAGTTAAAGGATATTAAGAAATGGCTAATAAAACTTTCAACTCAACTGAAATATCTTACACAGGTACATCAAGTAATGACAATGTAACCGGGAATAATTTAGATAATACAATTTATGGAGGAGATGGGAACGATACCATTTATGGTTTAGGTGGTAATGATTTTATTGATGGTGGTGCTGGAAATGACTATCTTGATGGTGGAACAGGTGACGATACCTTAATCGGTGGTACAGGCAACGATATCATTTATGGCGGTGATGGAGATGATTTTATTTCTACCGGGAATGGCACTACTAACAATGGAACGAATCTTCTCGATGGTGGTGCAGGTAATGACATTATTTTAGCCGGATCAGGTATTGATATAATCAATGGTGGAACTGGCGATGACACTATCGATGCAGGTGATGGAAATAACATTGTAATTGGTGGCGATGGTGCCGACTTTATTACCTCCGGAGTTGATGCAGACCTGTTATTAGGTGGGGCAGGAAATGATCAGCTTATCTCTGGCGATGGTGATGATATTCTGGATGGTGGAGATGGTGACGATTATTTAGATGGTGGAGCAAGTAGCGAAGGTAATGAAGGGGTCGTAGGTAACCTATTTATCGTTAGTAATGGTAATGATTTTTTATATGGTGCTGATGGTAATGACACTTTTATTATTGGTGATGAAATAGAAGGCATATCGGTAATTAATGCTGGTATTTCAGGGCTGGATAACGAAGGAGAAGAGGCTCGATATGTAGATTTGGCAGAGGATGAAGCAACTGGTGAGCTAACGGTATTGGATACAACTACTGGAGTTAGGGTAGAGCTAGAAGATTTAGAAATGGCGCAAGAGGTTGAAACTGATGTACGTTTAAACATCGTGACCCGACCAGGCTCTTCTGCAATTAGTACGTTTGCTACTACTATTGCAGGGTATAACGCAGTAGACACTATCGAATTTACTGAAAGTGGCGAGTTTGAGAATATTGCTTTTTCTGGGATTGAGCGTATTGAGTTAGCTGATGGTGTCAACATTGTGCTTGAAGCTGAACAACTGCTAAATAATGGTGAATCTTTAGACTTGGAATTTTTAAATCCAGGTACCCACATCTACGGCGTTGCCGGTGGCGCTACTGAGTCTGTAACCTTAGAGCTAGAGTTTGAAGAAACCACATTTGAGCCAGCAGCGACTATTGTAGGGGCAACGCCTGTCACTTATGATGCCGCTGCGCTTGAGTTTGACGACTATTCTGTTGCTAATTTATTCCATAACGTCGATATGATTTACGATGCCAGCGAAGGTGAAGCTGGTAGCTATACGCGCATTGATGGTGCCAATGAATCAGCTGGTGCCAGCGAGACTGTGTATGGTAGTGAAGGCGTAGACAATGCAACGATGCGCTTAGGTGATGACACATACTACGCTAACGATGGTAATGATTTGTTAGTGGGGCACGGTGGTGCCGATAAATTGTATGGTGAAGATGGTGACGACATTTTCCTCATCGGTGGTTTTGGCAGTGGCGTACAAGGCACAACTTCTAAAGCGGATGATGGTAATAAAGAGTGGATTGCTACCGGCGCTAACCATGATTTGATTGTGGGTGGTGCAGGTGTAGATACATTGCGTATTACTACCGGCATTGGCGCTAACACACAAGCCAATGGCACTATTGTGCTCAATAACGCTAACTTCCAATCCATGGAAGTAGTGCAAGTGGGCGGTACTGTGGGCCGTTTAAATGTTGAAGACTCCGCGCTTCAATTATTGAATGACCACTATTACCATCGTGCCAATAGCTCTGTTTCTGACTTATCAAATACCTTGGGTAATAACAGCGGCACCATCAATAACGTAGTTGTCGATGCTTCTGGTGTAACGACTAACGGTTTACGTTTTGAAGGTAACGCTAATACACAGAAATTTATTGGTACCAGCAAAGCCGATGTGTTTGTAGGCAATGGCGGTAACGATACATTGACTGGTAATGGCGGTGCGGATAAATTTGTATTTGGCAAAGTGTATGAGCAAGTCGTCACTGGTTCATCTACTAGCGTGCAAACGTATACCAACACAGCTTTTAACCTGACAGGAGTAGATACGATTACTGACTTTACCCGTGGTACGGATAAGTTGGAATTGCATTTGGATCAGTACAGCCAATTGGCTGGCTTTAACTCAAGCATGCTGCGTGTGAATGCAAGCGGTACTGCTCAAGATGCAAATGACTATCTGGTATACAACACCACGAGCAAAACGCTGAGTTACGATGCGGATGGTAATGGTGCCGGTGCGGCAGTGAATATTGCAGTGTTGACAGGCGTAAGTACCTTGTCTACTTCTGACTTTATTATTGCTTAATGCGATAGGGTGCGGGCAAGGCAACTTGCCTGCACCCACATGTTAAATAGTTATCCCTCGTGAACATGTTGTCGCAACCGCAGACGATCAAGCAAGCCTTGCCTTTGCTTTGGCCTATTTGGCGCAAAGTATTTGTGTTTGGCTTTTCTACTAGCCTAATGGTGCTGGCACCCTCCTGGTATATGTTGGAGGTGTATGACCGCGTCATCAACAGCCGCAATATCACTACGTTAGCAATGCTCACTGTGCTGGTCACCTTTATTTATGTAGTGATGGAAGCACTAGAATGGCAGCGCAGAAAAATGCTACAGGCCGCAGCAAAAACCTTTGAACAAAGCTTGCAGGCAAGGTTGTTCGAAAGCAGTTTTGCCGCAAAGTTAAGCAATCCAGCTTTTCCTATTCAGCAAGTCTTTTCCGATTTCTCCAGCCTTAAAAACACATTAAATTCTTCTGCGTTTTTAGGCCTGATGGATGCACCATTCTGTTTGATTTTTTTAGTGGTGGTCTTTTTAATTCACCCGGTATTAGGTGTGTTAACCCTACTCGGCCTAGCGATTCAGTTATTCATTACGCTCAATAATCAATTGCATATAGAGCCGCAAATGAAACTGGCGAACGAGCATGCCATTGAATCCCAGCGTTATTTTAGTAGCGTGACACAGCATAGCGATGTTGTGACAGTTATGGATATGCTGGCGCCTATTCAGCAAAAGTGGTTGCAAAGCCAACACGGCTTTTTATGGAATCAGGCACAGGCTTCTGAGCTGGCTGGTAAAAATGCGGCTATCTCCAAGTTTTTACAAACGCTGCAAAGCAGTGTGATTTTAGGCGTGGCGTGTTACTTGGTGATCGCGGGTGAACTGCTCAATGGTGGGGCCATGATGATTGTGGCCTCCATTCTGGCTGCGCGCGTGCTGGCGCCTTTGGTGCAATTGGTCAGCCACTGGAAAATGCTGGTACAAGCCAGAGCATCCTATATCCGGCTAGAAAGCTTATTTGCCAAGGCAGAAAAACCCGTGACAGGCATGACATTGCCAGCCCCCAGCGGTGAAGTCACAGTGGACAATGTGAGCTATGCAATAGAAAGTTTGTCGCATGCGCTATTTATCCGCAATGTGCAATTTCAATTAGCACCGGGCAATGTGCTCGTCATTGCAGGTGCATCAGCCTCTGGCAAAACTACACTGGGCAAATTACTGGTGGGCTTATTGCCGCCCACTTCCGGTCGTGTGCGTTTAGATGGCGTCGATGTCTATGCTTGGAACAAGCAATCGCTAGGGCCACACATTGGCTATTTATCACAAGAAGTCGATTTGTTCGACGGTACGATTGCCGAGAATATTTGCAGGTTTGGTGCGCATAATCTACAGGCGATGCATGACGTCGTGACTTTATTGGGCTTGAATGAATTGCTGAGCCGGTTCCCCAATGGCCTAGACACAGTGATTGGGCGCGAGGCCGCTTATCTTTCAGGTGGCGAGCGTCAACTCATTGGCCTAGCGCGCGCATTGTATGGTGCGCCTAAAGTGGTCGTGCTAGATGAGCCCAACGCTAATCTGGACACTGCTGGCGAGAAAGCGCTGTATCACGCCATTGCTAGCATGAAGCAACAAGGCACCACGTTTGTCGTCATCAGCCATCTGCAGCATATCTTGAGCGTAGCGGATTGGATGCTAGTGATGATGCAAGGGCAGATGATACGTTTTGGTAAACCTAAAGAGGTATTGGCCAGCTTTCAAACACCAAGCGGAAAGGTGGCCAGCAAATGAGCAAGGTCTTAGCGTACCTATTTCAGTCTGACAGTAAAGTGGATGCAAGTTTGCTACTGAAGCCATTTAAGCAAACCTTTGTGCACATGGCGTGGTTAAGCATGCTGACCAACGTGCTGATGTTGGTACCCACCATTTATATGCTGCAACTTTACGATCGCGTCATGGTGAGTCGCAACACGCTTACGCTGATTGCGGTGACATGCATGACCGTGTTTTTGATTGCGCTGATGGCCTTGGCCGAGTGGATTCGCTCCATGCATGCGATTAAAGCCGGGGTGCGCTTTGATATGACTTATGGCAAGCAAGTGTTTGGTGCAGCATTTTCTACGGCCGGACACACTTTGCAAGCACCGGCGCAAGCCTTAAAAGACTTAACTGCCGTGAGGCAGTTTATGACGGGCAATGGCTTGTTTGCATTTTTTGATATGCCGTGGAGTGTGATCTACATTGCTGTGCTGTTTATTTTGAGCCCGGTATTAGGGGCCACCGCCGTAGTGTTTTGCCTGATTCAGTGTGTGCTGGCGTTATGGAATCAGCGGCAAAGCCAAGTGCCATTGCAGGGTTATGCAGCGGCGCAGCAACAAACGGACCTGTTTTTACATCACAAAATTCGCCATCTACAAACCAGCCATGTCATGGGTATGTTTAATGCGTTGTTTCAACGTTGGCAAGCATTAAACCGTCAATTGGGTGAGCAAGACGCGCGTGTTCAACAAATACAAAACCGTAGCCAGTTTATAAACAAATTTGTGCGCTATACCATGCAGTCGCTCATGCTGGCCATTGCTGCCGTGCTTACTATCCGCGGTGAGATTAGTGTGGGTTCCATGATTGCCTCTAACGTATTGATTGCGCGTGCGCTGCAACCGTTTGATGTGATTGTGCATACTTGGCGGCAATACATCACGGCAAAAACCGCAGCGGGCAATCTAAGCGATTTATTAGCTCGGCAGCGCCAGCATTTGCATAGCCAACACTTACCGATACATCCAAGTACGTCTGCGCCACATGCTGATTCGGCTAATCACATCGAACTGAAAGCGTTAAGCGTGAAGTTGGGCGATGCTGAAGTGCTTAAACATATTTCAATGACAATTGTGCCGGGGCGTATCTTAAATGTCATGGGGCCATCCGGCTCTGGCAAAAGCACGCTAGCGCGTACCTTGGTTGGGCTGGTCACGCCGGAAAGTGGGCAGTATCTGCTTGGCAAACAATTGATACAGACCCAGGCCGGGCTCTCAGCCTATACAAGCGTGGGCTATTTGCCACAACGGGTGTCATTGTTGGAGGGCACCATCGCAGAAAACGTTGCGCGCTTTGGCTTGCTGGAGACAGAACATATTATCGCCGCATGCAAAGCGGTGGGCATGCATGAATCTATATTGCATCTGCCACAAGGCTATGACACACGCTTAGATGAGCATGGTGCACCATTGTCTGGTGGGCAACGGCAGCTCATTGGCTTGGCAAGAGCCATTTACAAAGAGCCTGCTTTGATTGTGCTGGATGAGCCCAATGCCAGCTTGGATGAGTTTGGCGAAGCCAGCTTGATGCAGGCACTGCAAACGCTCAAGGCCAAGCAAAAAACCATTGTATTGATCTCACATCGCTCCAGCTTGTTAAAGGTGACCGATGACCTGTTGATTTTAAAACAGGGCGAGGTCGCACATTGCGGGCCAAGAGACGCGGGCATCGCGTATCTCAATCAACTTCAAACCATTTCAGTCGCGAATGCAACATAACACTATGACTACACAATCCAGTATAGCTTCAGCCAACATAGCTTCAGCCAAAACAGCTTCAGAAACCGTGCAGGCTCCGCAAAATGTGCATTCTATTGAGCAATACGTACAAGCACACCACCATACACGCAGAGGCGTATGGGTGTTGCTCATCGGGTTGCTTGGGTTTCTGGCTTGGGCAATATGGGCGCCGTTGGACGAAGGGGTGCCGACAGAAGGTGTGGTGAGCGTAGAAACGAATCACAAAGTAGTGCAGCACTTGAACGGTGGCATGGTCAGCCAGCTATGGGTGCGAGAAGGGCAAGAGGTACATCAGGGCGATTTGCTGTTTAAGCTGGACGATACCAGTACGAAAGCGCGTTACGAAGAAATTAGGCAGCGCTATGCTGGGTTGCGTGCGCAAGAGGGACGTTTGCAGGCAGAAAAAGCTGGCTTGACCTCGATTCAGTTTCATCCGGATTTACAGGCACAGCAGACAGACCCGCTGATACAGCAACACATGCAGAATCAATCTCAACTGTTAATGGCGCGGCGTAGCGCATTGGCCTCTGATACTGCGGCAAGACGCGAATCCATTGCTGGGCAGAAGGCGCTGATTGAAGGGTATGAAGGGGTGCTCACCAGCCAGCAAGCGCAGCTGGCGCTATTGCAAGACCAACTAAACGGTATCAAAGAGCTCACCAAAGAGGGGTTTGCGCCACGTAATCAGCAGAACGATCTTGAGCAAAAGGTGGCCGCAGTATATGGCGACATTGCCAATACCAAAGCCAATATCTTGCGCGCCAATAAAGCGATTTTAGAACTTAACCAGCAAATCACTACGCGCATCCAAACAGAGAAAAAAGAGACAGATGGCGACATGGCGCAAGTGCGGTTGCAAGTAGAGTCTGATGCGCAAAAGGTAAAGTCGTTACAAGAGGAGTTGGCACGTACCGAGATTCGGGCACCGGCTTCTGGCCAAGTCGTCGGCTTGCAAGTACATACCGTAGGTGCGGTCATTCAGGCTGGCCAAAAGTTAATGGATATTGTGCCATCGGGCGAGCCATTGATTATTGATGCGCAAATTCAGCCACACCTGATAGACAAGATCAGAGTGGGGTTGGCGGCCGATGTTAGGTTTTCGACCTTTGCTAATAGCCCGCAATTATTGGCCGAAGGCAAGCTGATGACAATCTCTAAAGACTTGCTCACCAAACCAGCCGGCACGCTAGATGGCGGAACGACTTATTATCTAGCCCGCGTTTCTATTACACCGAAAGGCATGCAGGATTTAAAAGGGCATCAACTACAACCAGGTATGCCGGTGCAGGTGGTGATTACAACCGGCGAACGCACGTTGTTTGCGTATTTGATGCATCCCCTCAGTAAGCGCATTGCTGCCTCGATGAAGGAAGAATAACGATGTGGCGAATCAGTGTCATGGTATTGCTATGGTGTATTGGCCAGCAAGCGTGGGCAGAAGAAGACCTAAACAGCCTGTATCAAAAAGCGGTGGAACACAATGCCGATTACCGTGCGGCCTTAGTGAATACCGAGGCCGACAGGGAAGAGTTGAATAAAGCCAAAGCCTTGTTCTACCCCAAAGTGCAGATGGCGCTTTCACGTGGTCGTGGTATTACCGATAGAACCACGCAAACCGCCATTGGTGCGATAGAAACTAACTTAGATTACCGGTTAGAGAATTATGGATTGACGGTGCGCCAGCCCATTTTTAATAAAGAAACTTGGGCTATTTACGGTGGTGCAAAGTCTTTTGTCAGTGCGCAAGAGTCACTATTGAGTCAAGAAAATGCAAAGTTAATACTCAAACTCACGTCAACTTATTTAGAGATATTGTATGCACGTGCCAAGGTCAACTTGCTCAACGCCAAGGTAACAGCGGTTAGCCAACAACTGCGCCAAGCAGAGAAACGATACACACAAGGTAGCGGTACTGTGGTGGAAATCAACGAAGCGCAAACCAATCTGGATATTGCCAATGTAGAAACCATACAGGCTGGAAACGACTTGAACGAGCATTTGAATACGCTGCAAATACTCACAGGAGAAATCAGCCCGTTATCGGCAGAGCTGATAGTTTCTAAATTGCCCATCAGTTTGCCAAAAGAAGAAAACATGACGTATTGGCTGGGGATGGCAACTCAACATAACCCAGAAATATCGGCGGCGACACATACGCTTGAAGTAGCAAAACAGGAGCTCGAAAAAAGGCGTGCCGGGCATTACCCAACACTGGATCTGGTGGGTGCACGTTCTTACAGCGAGAATGATAGTAACAACACCTTGGGCTCTCGCTTTGATACCACAACTGTGGCTTTACAGATGAATGTGCCTTTGTTTGCAGGGGGGTATGTAAGTGCCAATGTACGGCAGGCCGCCAATAAGCTGACAGCAGCCGAAGAATCCCTGACCGCCAAAACGCGTGAGGTGGAGTATCAGGTACGCAAATACTACAACAGTGTAGAAACGCAGTTTCAAACCATCAATGCGTATCAGCAAGCCGTCAAATCATCCCGTGTGGCGATGGAAGGTACACAAAAAGGATTCATTGCCGGGTTTAAAACCAATATTGAAGTGCTGGATGCACAACAGAAATTATTCAGCAATCAGCTTGAGCTCACTAAATCGCAATATAGCCTGATCAATGATCTGGTCAATTTAAAGTTTAGCAGCGGCTTGTTGAATCAAGGCGAGCTGACAAAAATTAGTGCGATGTTTATTACCACAATCCCAAGGAACCAACATGAAACACAAGCCAGTATCCAGTAGCCATCATTTAGGGTTCACATTGTTAGAGCTATTGGTGGTCATGGTCATTATTGGCTTGCTGGCAGGGTATGTTGGCCCTAAATATTTTGCGCAATTGGGTAAATCTGAAACCAAAGCTGCCAAAGCACAAGTCGAAGCGCTGGCAAAAGCGCTCGACACCTATCGTTTGGATATGGGGCATTACCCAACCACTGAGCAGGGCTTGGCCGCACTTACCAGCGCACCCAGTGGAGAAAATAAGTGGCACGGCCCTTATCTTGCTAAAAAGGTCCCCAATGACCCTTGGGGTAGGGCTTACCAATACAAATATCCGGGCGAGCATGGCGATTACGATGTCTGGACCTTGGGTAACGATGGTCAGGCTGGTGGCCTAGATGCGGATACAGATGTTGGGAACTGGTAATCATGCCATACGGATATTGCCATGAAATTTGAGCTGAAAGTCATGCAGGGCAGCCAGGTCAGCGCGTTGGCGTTAGAGGCACCAAATGTCAGTGCGGCAAAGCAACTAGCTGAATCGCAGGGTTTGCAGACTCTGAGCATTCAGCGCGCTGGCTTCAAGTTGGCAGATATCACAGCGTTTCGATTTGAGAAACATACCTTCAATGTCATGTTGTTTAGCCAAGAGTTGCTGGCATTGCTGGAGTCTGGCATGAGCCTGATGGAAGCCATTGAAGCATTGTCTGAAAAAGAACAGCAGGTGCAATCGGTGGCTGTCTTTAAGCAAATGAAAGTGGCGCTGTACGAAGGGTTGCCGCTGTCCCAGGCGCTAGAGCGCTTGCCAGAAACATTTACCGCACTGTATGTGGCGCTGATCCGGGCTAGTGAACGCACTGGCGATATGCCTCAGGCATTGCGCCGGCATGTGGCTTATCAAACACAAGTGGATGCGGTGCGTAAAAAAATCATTGCCGCTTCCATTTATCCATCGTTGTTGATGGTGGTGGGGGGGGTGGTTGTACTGTTTTTATTGGGTTATGTGATTCCTAGATTCAGCGGCATTTACGAGAATACCGGGCCAAATTTACCTTGGGCCAGTCAGATGTTGCTCAAGTGGGGGCAACTGTTGCAAACGCATGGCTCAGAAGTGCTCATGGTCACCTTGGCAAGCAGTGCCGGGCTGATGTTCTTGTTGTCTCGATCAGCCGTCCGGGCTTGGATAGCTAAAAAAATATGGCAAATCCCAACCATGGGTGAAGCCATCCGTATTTATCAATTAGCACGGTTTTACCGCACATTGGGCATGCTACTGCAAGGCGGTATTCCGCTCACCACTGCCATGCAGATGGTGCAATCGTTATTGCCTGCCAATCTGCAAATCGCACTAAAAAATGCTATCCATGATGTGAAAGACGGCAAGCCATTATCCATGGCTATGGAGCAGCATGGCATGACGACCTCAATTTCTAATCGTATGTTACGGGTAGGTGAGCGCACCGGCCGTATGGACGAGATGCTGGAACGTATTGGCGCATTTTATGATGAAGAGACTGCACGCAAAGTGGAATGGCTGAGCAAGCTGCTTGAACCTGCATTGATGGTAGTCATTGGGTTGATTGTTGGGTTGGTGGTGGTGCTGATGTACATGCCTATTTTTGAACTGGCAGGAGGGATAGAGTGAGTTCGGTCAATATTAAGCCAATGCCTTCTGCGCAAGTGGTGGCTTTCCCCAATGTAGCCGTGCAGGATGAGACTGCCGCTATTACTGCACAGCAGTTACAAGATGCACGGAGGATGGCGGGTGAAACCGGTAGGCCGCTATTAAATGTATTAGAGGAACAAAGCGGTTTACCAGCCGATAGTTTTGTACGTGCGCTGGGCAGGCTGATGCAATATCCGGTACTTGCTGCGCTTGATTTGCATGCGTTGCAACCGCAGTTTAACCTCTTGCCGTTTACTGAGGCTAGCCGATTGCATTGTGTTCTGCTGAGTGCGCAAGATGGTGTACTCACTATTGTATGTGCCGACCCATTTGATGCATTACTACCCACGCAGTTAGATGCCTATATCAAACAGCCTGTACGTTGGGCGCTGGCACATACTGACGACATAGCCGCTTATTTGCAGCATCATGAAATCACTATGCGTGCGCTGGATAATGTCGCGCATGTGCATGCAACACAAAGCGAAGATGGAGAATCTATTGAAGAGCTCTCCTTAAAATCCATTAGCGAAGACACTAGCCCAGTTGTCAAGTTTGTACGCTCAACCCTTTACGATGCGCTGAAAGCAGGCGCCAGTGATATCCATCTAGAAACCAGCCCGCAGGGGCTACAGGTGAAATACCGCATTGATGGTGTGTTGACTGAAGTTGGCGGCATTGCTGGCTTAACGCAAGCCGAACAGGCGATTTCCAGAATCAAGGTGATGTCGGAACTCGACATTGCTGAGCGCCGTATTCCACAAGATGGCCGCTTTAAGGTGCAGGCCAAGCTGGGTGATAGCAAGCCGCGTGAAATTGACTTGCGCGTATCGATTATGCCTAGCGTATTTGGTGAAGACGCCGTATTACGTGTCCTCGACAGAAAAGCCTTGAGCGATGAAGCACAAGGCTTGAGCTTAGATGTACTAGGCTTTGCACCCCATATGCTGGAAAGCATCCGCACATTGGCCGAAGAGCCTTATGGCATGTTGTTAGTCACTGGCCCAACCGGTAGCGGAAAAACCACCACGCTCTACGGCATTATTTCTGAAATCAACAACGGGCAAGACAAGATCATCACCATTGAAGACCCAGTGGAGTATCAATTGCCCGGTGTGCTGCAAATTCCCGTGAACGAGAAAAAAGGGCTTACCTTCGCGCGTGGTCTGCGTTCAATCTTGCGTCACGATCCTGACAAAATTATGGTCGGCGAGATTCGCGATGGTGAAACTGCACAAATCGCAGTGCAATCGGCTTTGACTGGTCACTTGGTGCTCACCACCGTGCATGCCAATAATGTATTTGATGTGATTGGGCGTTTTACCAATATGGGGGTAGATGCCTATAGCTTTGTCTCCGCCATTAACGGCATATTGGCGCAGCGTTTGGTCAGAGTGATTTGCCCGCATTGCAAAGTGGATGATCAACCGGACGACCAATTGCTCAAAAAATCAGGATTAGACCCTGATGCTGTGCGCCATTTTCAATTTAAAAAAGGGCAGGGCTGTGGGCAGTGCCACGGCAGCGGCTACAAAGGACGTAAAGGGATTGCCGAGCTGTTATGTTTTAACGACAAAATTCGTGAGCTGATTGTTGCTAAAGAACCGATTAGCAAGTTGAAGGAAATGGCTAGAACCAATGGTACACGCAGCATGCGTGAAGCGGGTATGGATATGGTGAAGGCTGGCGAAACCACACTACAGGAGATGAACCGTGTTACTTCCTTGGTCTGATCTATTTCTTAATTGCCCGGCTAACCTTGCCATGCTATTCAGGCCAGAGCTCAGAGTGGTGCTGTCCGTTGACTGCATTGAAGTGTTCCAGATTAAGCGATCGATACTGAAAGGGTTTAAACCGGAGACTGTGGCCCACGAACAGCTGGATTTATTAAACCCTGTGGAAAGTATGGAGGCATCTCCAACGCTCTTTGCTGCGCTTGAAAGCATTTTGGAAAAATACCAAGGTAAGCCAGTGGTGCCGGTTGTAATTTTAGCTAACCTGTTTAGCCGCTATCTGGTGATCCCTTGGAGTGATGCCATCAACACTAGGCCAGAAATGCAGGCGTACATGACGCACTTGTTTGGGCAAAGTTATGGCGATGCCAGTGCAGATTGGCATACGACAGCGCATCACGCGGGCTACAGACAGCCTGCATTAGCCAGCGCAATCCACCAGACCTTGTTGAGTGGGCTGAAAAGTGCATTTGCTAAGGCCAATATGCCGCTCCAGGCGGTGTATCCGCAATTCATGCTCACTGCCAATAAAGCGTTGGCGCATATGCATCAACATCGTTTGCCAGCACATGGGTGGATTGTTTGCCTTGAGCCTACACGCTTCACCATTGCGCGCATGGAGGCTGGTATATGGCGTGCTGTGCATAGCATGCCCATGGAGTCATCCGCTGCGATTCAGATAGAAAAGTGGATTGTCCGGGAGTCTGTCATCGCGCCAGACACTGCAAGCATGCCGGTGTTTGTTGATAGTAATGTTGAAGTAGCAAGCAACATCAAGCTTCCGCAATACCGCGTGATTGACTTGCATCCACCACAGGCGGTATCACCCCGTTATCCACAAACTTCATTAGTAAGTCGTGCGCTATGAACATGCTCGAACTCAATCACATTCGCAGCAATCAAGCGACGCCAGGCGGCTATGTGGTATTAACTTTAGGTCTGCTTGCTTTATTGATGACGTTGGTTTGGCAGCAGAAAATACTGGCCGAAAACGACATGCTCCAAGCAAGATTAACACTACGTGCCGATCAGTTGCGGCAGAAAGTATCTGCAGCTGAGGTGGCGGTGCATGAGCCTGAGAGCGCAGCTGCACAGCAAGCCATTCTCCATATTATTCTGCCTTGGTCGGGGTTGCTCAAAGGCATGGAATCCATACATAGAGACGATATTAGGCTGATGTCGCTTGACCCGCAGTGGAAAAGAAAACTCATTCAATTGAGGCTCTTGGCCACCAACCGTGAAGCCATTTGGGCTTATATGGAAGGGCTGCGCCAACTCGGCATGATGAAAGAAGTGAAGCTAAAGTCGAGTGAATCCACCCATTTGAATGGGATGCCAGTGGTTGCTTTTGAAGTGGAGGCCTTATGGGATATTTAGCGCTAAAGCTACAATCGGCCATCTACAAAATCCGTTACACGGACACTTACACCAAATTGGGCATCGGCATGCTTTTTGCCGCTGTTGTAGTGTTGATATTTGTGCTGGTAGCGTTACAAAGCCATACCAAGCTTCAAAGCGAACTGAGCCAGCCACTGCCAACATTAGCGCCTAGTACGGCAAAAGAGAAGCCATCAGCGCTCACGCAGAAATTTTATAACCTGCTACCGGATGAACGTCAGGCAGATGCAATCAGCGCACAAATACTACGGTCGGCGGATAGCCTCGGCATGGTATTTGAACATGCTGAGTTTAAGTCTATTCCAGTCGATGACGCGCATTTGGTGGTGCAACATATCAGGCTGCCTTTAAAAGGTAACTACATTCAAATTCGTCAATTTTTAAACACATTACTCAATGCGTACCCCAGTCTGGCGCTGACCGAATTTAAATTGCAGCGCGATGATGCAACGCGTGACCAAGTGGAATCGCAAATTGAGTTCACCCTTTATTTGCGTAAGGGTCAGCCGTAATGCCCAGACAATTGATGGTTTGGGTGGGGTTGGCACTGACATTGGTTGCCTGCTGGTGGGTTGATCGACAAGAGCAGGAGGCTTCTCCGGTTGCCGATGTTATGTCAACTCATGCGGTATTGGCTCACAAAGTACCAACGGTATTAACAGCGCAGGACACCCAGCGCCCCCAGCCCTTGTTACGTCAGGCTGACACCTCGCCTCCGGTGGATTTGTTTAGCCCACTGACCATGCAAATGGATGCAGCTACTGCGCCAGTGAGCATTCCGGAACCAGTGAATCCATACACTTATGATGGCCGGGTATTGGATGGTAGACAGTGGGTAGTGTTTTTAACCGATGGCACCAACCAGTTTTCTTTACGCGAAGGAGATCACTTTGCGAACGGTTGGAAAGTCCGTCGTTTGACAGAAAGTTTGCTTGTGCTGCAGAACGGAAAAATACAGCACACACTTAAATTGGCAAATGAGTCTTTAGGCAATTGAGCAAACTAGTATTCGGGCGAATTAGCATTTAGGCAAATGAGTGATCACACATGAATGATCAAACAGTGGAGTAGCGTTTTAATGAATAAATATGCAGTAGTTGCAATGGGGTTGTTGTTAGTCAGTTGTGCGGATATGCCGCGGGTACAGCAACCCGATGCGCAGTTCGAGGGTGTTAAACGTTTAATTGCACAGGGCAGTTACGATCAGGCCGTGCAAGACTTGACGACGCTGGTAGCGCAGAACCCGGATAATCCTCAGTATAAAAACTGGCTCAAAATCTTGCAGGATAAGCAAGAGACCACCGTGATTCAACGCGCAGATGCTTTGTATGCCGCGCAACAATATACAGAAGCGGAAGCAGCTTATCAGCAAGCCTTAGCGCAATACCCTACCAGCAAAGCCGCATCAGAAGGGTTGCAGAAAACACGTTTAGCCCATCAGCATGCCACCTTGTTGAGTAGCGCGCAGGCTGCTTTCACTGCTCAAGATATGTCCAAGGCTGACTATTTGCTACGTACGATTTTGGCAGAAAATTCTTTGCACCAAGAGGCAAAAGCGCTTTATGAGCAGCTGGAACAAAATAAAAGTCGTAAGCATAGCGTGGCGCCTAACATGCAGTCATCGTTTAAAAAGACGATCTCGCTGGAGTTGAAAAATACACCCATTAAAAATGCATTTGAATATATCGGCAAAGCTGGAAATCTCAATTTTTCGTACGATCAAGAGCTGAGCGAGGCGATACGTGTCAACCTGTTCTTACGTGATACGCCGATTGAAGATGCGATTGACGTGATGTTGACCAGCCATCAGTTAGGCAAAAAAATATTAAATGCAAATACTTTGCTCATTTATCCACTGAGTCGCGCGCAAGAGTACGAAGAGCTATTTGTGCGGAGTTTTTATCTGGCCAATATGGATGCCAAACGCGCGCTGAATTTGGTCAAAACGATGCTGAAAGCCAAAGATGTGTATATCGATGAAAAGCTGAATACACTAGTGATGCGCGATACATTGGACAACGTAAAGGTGGCCGAAAAGCTGATAGCTTCGCAAGATTTAAACGAGCCGGAAGTGATGCTGGAAGTAGAAGTGATGGAGATCAATCGCCGTAATCTGGAGCAGCTGGGCATCCAATATCCAAGTCAGATTGGATTGGGTGTACAAGGCAATGCCATTGGCAATGCTGGTGGCGTCATCCCTCAGGCTGGCAAATTAACGCTGACAGAGCTGCGTCATTTTAATGGGGATTTTGGCGTGTTCTCGGTGAACGATCCCGCCATCGTGCTGAATTTATTGCATCAAGATACCGACACCAATTTGCTCGCCAGCCCAAAGATTCGCGTTAAAAATCGTGACAGGGCAAAGATTCATGTGGGTGACAAAATACCGGTGCTGACCAGTATTGCCAATGCACAGGGCTTCGTGTCGCAAACGGTCAATTACATTGAGGTGGGCATTAAGCTAGATGTAGAGCCTGTGGTGCAACTGCAAGATCAGGTCAGCATTAAAGTGGGCATGGAGGTCAGCAATATCACCGACCAAGTGAGAACCGATAACGGCGTGCTGGCTTATACCATAGGTAGTCGCAACGCCAATACTACCCTGCAATTGAAAAATAATGAGACACAGATACTGGCGGGCTTATTTCGTGATGATGAGCAAAAAACCAAAAGAAAGTTACCCGGTTTAGGCAGCCTGCCTATCATTGGTAAATTGTTCAGTAACGATAGCAATGACAAACGTAAGAACGAAATTGTATTGTTGATTACGCCACGGATTTTGCACAATATTTTACCGGCAAGCGCCACCTATACTTTATTCCCTTCTGGTGTGAACCATGGTGCAACCGTGAACTCGGCCAGACCAGCTGTGGTTGGCGTAGAGGTCTCTCCACCACCTGTCGCCACACCACAAGCCACACAATCCGGGCAAGCTAGAACCGATGCGGATTTTGCCAATCAGTTATTTAATCCGCCCGTTTCTACCACGCCAGTTAACCCATAATGATGCTATACCTTCGACATCAATCGCAACGTCATCAAGGGTTTACCTTGGTGGAACTGCTGGTAGCGCTGGCCTTGCTGGCGTTATTGGTGTCGGCGGCAACCCCTATGGTGCAGATCAACGCCAAGCGACAGAAAGAGCAGGAGTTACGCAGAATGTTGTGGCAAATGCGGGATGCGATTGACGCTTACAAGCAGGCGGCGGATGATGGCTTGATTAAAAAAAACCAGAACGACAATGGTTATCCGCCTACGTTACGTGCATTGGCCAATGGGGTTGAAAACAGTCAGGATCCAGCCAAGAAGAAGTTGGTTTTTTTGCGACGTATTCCAAGAGACCCTTTTGCAGAAAATCCGGAAATCTCGAATGAGGAAACCTGGCTGGTGCGCGCCTACGATGGTACGCAAGGCGAACTTGCCACGGATGTCTATGATATTTCTTCACGCTCAACACAGTTGGGTATTAATCAGCAGCCGTATAACACATGGTAAGAAAAAAACAACTTAAAGCATTTACCTTGGTCGAGATTTTAGTCGTGCTGGCCATTATTGCCACGTTATTAAGTGTGGTGTCGCCGCGTTTCTTTCATTACTTAACGCAATCTAAAGAAACGACACTCAAGCACGATTTAAATACCATGCGTGAAGCGATTGATAAGTTTTACAGCGATAGAAATACCTACCCCAATACACTAGAAGAGTTAGTGCAATACAAATATCTGCGGAGTATCCCGCCAGACCCTATCACTGATAGCAACTTAACTTGGATCATTACGCCGCCGGCGGATCCAAATGAGCAGGGGGCTGTAGCGGATATTTATAGTGGCTCGGCCGAGATTGCAGAAGACGGTACTGCCTATGCAACATGGTAAGCCAGCGCTAGACCAAGCCAGTGGGTTTATTTTAATTGGCCTGCTGCTGTTGATTATGATGAGTGGTATTGCGCTGGCACAAGCGGGCGTGAAGTGGCGTGATGCTGTACAACGAGAAAGAGAGCAGGAGCTTATTCGAGTAGGAGAGGCCTATCGGTTGGCCATTGGGCGCTACTACAACCAAAGCCCCAGTGTGATTAAAGAATACCCACCCAATCTGGAAGCTTTATTATCCGACAACCGTTTCCCCACCCCTAGAAAACATATACGCAAGCTATATACAGACCCGATTACCCAACGCGAAGGTTGGGGTATTGTGGAAGCACCGAGTGGCGGCATCATGGGCATATATAGTTTGTCAGATAAACCACCTTTTAAAACTGCCGGATTTCGGCCACACCTGCGCCATCTGAATAATAAAAAATATTATGGCGAATGGTATTTTGCATACATCCCGGAAGCGATTGCTGTGCCCTAAGACAGCACTCTAGGGCAGCAGCTAAAGTACAACAGCGAATCACTTAACCAAGGTGTTAAACAGAGATAAGCTTGAAATTGCGAAAAGTGCGCGGTATAGTCAACTATCGCTCACAGGAGATAAGCGGATGAGAGTCATCACGTTTTTTTGTTTAAGTATACTGCTACAGCCGCTTGCAAATGCTGGCGATGCAGACTTACAGGCCTGTGTTGCATGCACATCGCACAATAGCAAATGTCCGCAAGACAATCTCAGTTACAACCGCGTATTGGATGATTTATCTATGGGCCGTAAAACAGACGAGCTCAGTACGAGTCATCAGCGTGATGATTTAACCTTTAGTAAAATCAATGTGCCGCTGACACATGGGCAGTATTCTCCTGATTTATCGATGCGCCGCTATGATGATGTATTGAGCCGTGGGGCTTATACGCAAGACTTGGTGTTCAGCAAAAAAAGAGATGACCTATCGCGCGGTGCTCACACCGCAGATTTGTCTTTTGGCAAGCGTACGGCAGAGCTAACACGAGGTGATTACTCCAAAGACTTGAGCATGCGTAGAGTGAACGATGATTTGAGCCGCGGTAAAGATACAGAGCCACTCAGTCGCTGCAATTAAAGAAGGCTACTCGTCATCCTCAACCACCACATCGGGGATATGGTTGAACGCAATGCGCATGGGTGCGCTTTTCAGCGCCTGATGCGCGCCCGCAAAATACACGGTGTTTTTCCCATACTTCAAGTTGAGCATATCCATGGCTTTGTTTAACTTCGTCTCTGTCTCTGCAGGCTTTTCCGCAAATAAATCGTAAGCGGCTTCGTTGGTGTTAGATAGCCCGCTAAAACTTACCCCTACCGCCACTGGCTCTGTCAGGTGCTGCGGGTAGCGTTGCCATAAGGTTTCTAAAGATTGTATGAGTGATAGGGTGTTATCGGTTGCGGAGATGCCGCTTTCGCCATAAAAGCTAGGGTGATCTCTAAACTTTACTTTGACGCTAATCCGTGTCGTCAATAGGGCATAGCTACGCATGCGCATAGCGGCTTTTTGCAATAAGCGGTGTAATACCGCCTTTGCGCCCGCAATATTGCGCTGTTCTGGCGGCAATACGTGAGAATGGCCTAAGCTGCTACGCGCATTTTTTACGTAGTAAGGCTCTATGCCGCGGAGCTTATCGTAATAACGCTCGCCTTCAATACTGCCCCAAGCACTACGCAATTGGTCGCGGTTCAGTGCATATAATTGCTCTACAGTATGAATTTTGTAGCGCTGGAGCCGTTCTTCCATTTGGCGGCCAATGCCATTTAAGCTGCGCAATTTAAGCGGGTATAGCTTATGGGGAATGTCACTCGCTTCAATCACCACACAACCATTAGGCTTTTGCATATTAGATGCAGTTTTGGCTAAGAATGTATTGGGCGCAATGCCAATAGAGCACAGAATGTAAGGATATTGCTTATAAACTGCGCGCTTTATTTTGGCGGCAAGCGCAAGTGCGTTTTCTGTTACTTTTTGGCTGCCGGTTAGTTTGCACACCATTTCATCAATCGATAACACTTTTTCTACATGTGTGCAGCTTTCCACTATTGCAATCAGTTTGTGGTGAATCTCCACATACAACGGCGGGCGTGCCTCCACAAAAATAATGTCTTTGCATAACTTGCGTGCGTCACGCACCATCGTGCCGGTTTTAACGCCAAAGGCCTTGGCTTCATTGCTGGCGGCAATACAGCAGGTGGTTTCTGCCAGCACTGCCAATACGCCAATAGGTTTGCCGCGCAGCCGTGGTTCAAGCTGCTGTTCTACAGAAGCAAAATAAGAGTTGAAATCGACATACAGGGCGTTAAGCAATGCAATATAACCAGCTTTAATGGCTTTCCTAAATAGCTTTCCAAGTTCCGTTGTTCACCATGCAAGCACGCTCGCTATAGGAATCATCGTGACCATGGCCGCTGATATACACATTGTAATCACGGCATTTTTTACCGCCTTGTGTAAAGCCAGAGAGTGGCGTGACGCGATAGCTAAGACCGGAGTTTGGATTCACCCAACGCACAGTTTGGCGATCATGGGCTAGTTCTAAGGCATGGCCAATGCAGCCACGGTCGTTATCATCAATTTGCTTACCAATCTGATTGCCAATCACTGCGCCAATCACACTACCTAAAATCACCGCAATCACTTTTTGGTCACCTTTCGCTACCGATGCTCCAACGGCACCACCCACAACGCCACCCAGTACCGTGCCCACCGCTTGCCAATTGCACTCACCGCTAATCACACCGTAATCTTTGCCCCATTGTTTGCCAGAGTAGCCCACATAATACGGGTCATGTTTTTTACGCCAACCATGTGCCGGCGCCCAAGGTGGTGGTGCTGCTTGGCTCACAGGAATAAACGGCAATACAAAAGAAAGTAGAACCAAACGTGTAATCCATTGTTTAATATTCATGATTGGCTCCTGTGCGTATGAGTTAATATTTTAGTCCCGATTGATGGGCAGCGTACGCGCTTTTAATTGAAAATTTTTATGTAGAGGTGGGGCATGGATAATAATAGACAAGACGCAATCGCGATTTTTGCGGGCGGTTGCTTTTGGTGCACAGAACCCGTATTCACACAGCTAAAAGGCGTTAGCAAAGTCGTGTCTGGTTATATTGGCGGCCATACACCTAACCCAACCTATAAAGCCATTTGTAATGGCGATACCGGCCACGCAGAAGGCATACAAATTCACTTTAACGCTGCGGAGATTAGCTACGGGCAATTGGTAGAGGTGTTTTTGGTTGCGCATGATCCCACCACACCTAACCGTCAAGGCGCAGATGTAGGTACCCAATATCGTTCTGCTATTTTTTTCTTAGATGAAGCGCAGCGTGAAAGCGCATTGCAGATTATTCAAGAGTTTGATGAAGCGCATGTATACAGCGCGCCGATTGTGACGGAAGTGGTGCCCGCCACCACGTTTTATCCGGCAGAAGATTATCACCAGTATTACTTTGCCAAAAACCCTACGCAGCCATACTGTGTGGCAGTGGCTGCGCCTAAGGCGGCCAAAATACGCCAAAAATACGCGCAATGGCTTAAATAGCGTCGGTTTTTTTAACGGTTGTTCACGTCATCGGCAGAGAAAATGCTACGGTTCACCCATTGCCGGCGCCAGAAAATCAGCAGCATCAAAAAGGCAATAATCAGCATAATGCCAATGGCAAACCAAAAGCCATCTTTGTCTTTAATAAACGGCATATTGTCAAAGTTCATCCCAAATATGCCGGTTATTAGCGTGGCTGGCATAAATAGCATGGTCACTACTGTCAGTGCGCGTAATTCAAGGTTTACGCGCTGGCTCATGCTAGCCATATAAATATCCATCAATCCCACCAGTGAATCACGTATCGATTCCAGTGCCTCAATAAAACTGATGGTATGGTCATACACATCGCGCAGATACGGCAGGGTTGCCTGATTAAACAAGTTCTTTTCATTGCGAATCAAACCATTCACCACCTCTCTCAGCGGCCATACGGCACGTCGCAATTCAATACTTACATGCTTCAATTGGTGAATGTTTTGTAAATCAGTATTGCTCGGCTTGGTCAGAATTTGTTGCTCCAAATGCTCGCTGGCCTCACTCACATCCTCCAATACATGAAAGTACCTATCCACCACGCTATCTAACAAAGCATAGGCCAGGTAATCGACGCCCAAAGTGCGGATTTGCGATTTGCTGGTGCGCAAACGCTCACGCACAGGCTCAAATGCACCGGTAGGGCGCTCTTGAAAGGTGAGCAATACATTTTTGCTTAGTATCATGCTGATTTGCTCGGAGTTCACCGCCATCGCCTCTTTATCGTAATGAAAATGGCGGGTTTCCAAAAACAGATAATCCTCAAACTCATCCAGTTTCGGGCGCTGCTCGGTGTTCAAAATATCTTCCATCACCAATGGGTGTAGCTGAAACAACTTGCCAACCTGTTTAATGAGTTCTGCATCGTGCACGCCATGCATATTCAGCCACAGCTTTTTATTCGGGTCAGGCTTAAAGCTGGCTAATGTCGCAGCATCTAACTGGCACTCTACCAACTCATCAGCGGTGTACACCATTTTGGTAATGGTGGGTTTGATGGCTTTTGTATCTTCATCGCCAATGTACATCAGGCTACCCGGAGGCATGCCAATTTTTTTAGAGAGTTTTTTTAGCTTATTCGCGCGCGTTTTTTTCATGCCTATAGCCTAACAAAATTAATCGGGTTGACCAGCTTGTATGGCTTGGCCTGTTGCAAAAAAAGCGCCGCCTGCTACGTGGTGGATGGTACGTAACTTATCCAAAGTTTCTTGGTCATCCCCCTCAAAATGCCAACGCCCGTTGGAGAACACACGTTCATCCGCATACGCTGAGACCACTTCTGCAATAAATAAATCATACGTATTTTGATTATGTGGTTCGGGGATGATTTTGCATTCCAGCCAAGCCACACAGCCTTCCAGCAAAGGCACGGCAATCTGTTGCGCATCAAAGGTGGTTAATTTGTGCACTGTAAACTTATCGGTGTCGGGTAAATCTCTGCCAGAGCTGCTGCCAAGCTTTTGTACCAAATCAATTTGCGCCACGCAGGGTAGGTTAATGGCAAACGTGCCAGAAGCTTCAATCAACTCGCGTGTATAGGTATTTTTATCAATCACCACCGTCACTTTCGGTGGGTCAAAGTCCAACGCACATACCCAAGCGGCTGCCATAATATTGCGCTTACCGTTATGGGCGGAAGTGATAAGCGTGGTGGGGCCATGGTTGAGGAGGCGGTATACCGTAGATAGTTTAAGCACTAGCGGTGACATAATCAGCTAATAAATTCATCTCATAAAGCCAGAACTGGATAGCAAAGTCTTGACTATTCTTCATTGTAGACCAAGCAAGTTGCGATGGCTGGCTGAGTTTTGAAAAATTGTAATCTAATCTTAGATGAGTCAATTCTTGCATAGTCTCAGCATTTTTATGAGCACATGCATTTCTTAATTTTTGAAGATGCTTTAGCGAGTTAGGAGCCCCGAAATAGCTAGTTAATGTTCCTGCATTTGATGGTCGAAGACCTAATACAACTTTAAGAAAAACATCGACATCTCCCCAAGTCGGCTCATTTCTTGTGGCGAAGTTAATGTGCCCATTCGCGGTAATTTTGGGCGTAGAATTTCTATTTATAAAGAAAGCCTCATATCCTAGTCTTTTGAATGAGTTATCTCCTGCTCTCGGCGTGATTAACGTAGAATCCCGAGCCCTCGTGCCTTCACAAGATGAAAGGATAAGTTGATGGCAGAACCAGCACCAATGTTGCCACAGGTCAGAAATAAGAGTTTCTGTTAAATAATTAAACTCCCAAATAGAAATGCTGTTTTTAAGTGACAAAATATGAGACGTTTTACGATCATAAGATTTGCAGCGAGAGTCAAAGTGCCTGTATAGCTTGGCAAAATGCATAACACGTTAGCTCAGTAAAACATTAGCTAAAATTTCTACGCGAACTAATCTCTGAGGTAATTTTGTCGTGCTGGATAAACAAGACTTTACATACACCCCGTATTTTCCTGTCTCATCTTGTTGCTCATGCGCATAAGCAAGCTCATGTAATTTGGGTATTACTTTGTCTAAATTTATTTCTAAACGTGAATTTGGTTGTAAACCAAAATTGGCTTCCCCAACGGGAAGTCCATATTTTATTAGCGTGTAAGCCGAAAAAAGCGAATGTATTACATAAGATTTCATAATGAATGTATTGGAAAGGACACTCAGTGGACCGCTTAAAAAATCAAAAAAATCTTTGAGAATCAGGTGATATTCAGCTGCTTTATTGAAAGTAACGTCATGATTTTTGTACAACCCATCTATGTATTTTGTTGCCTTCGGCACAACCCCATATTCCAAGGCTGCAATCATATCGGCTATTGCCTCGGCATCACCCATTCTAGCTAGCTGTTTGGCTGAAAGAATGTTCATTTTCTCAAAAATCTCTGAAAATTCGTCAGCTTGTTCAACTATGAACCATTTCATTTCTCCTTGGTAAATGGAGTGTCGTTTTTCTGCCGCTGAAAGTGGCGCTGTATATGCGTTGATGCGCCTAAACATCTCCAATAACTCCGCTCTGGTAGCAGAAAGGATTAGTGATGTTTCTATAAGGTACATTTGGAAGGCTTGTTGCTTTTCCTCATCTAAATCTAGATATGTCATTCTGGCATAATTTTTTGAAGAGGCTGTGAGTTTGAATTTTCCATATAAAAAATCTGAAATAGTCGTTATTCTCTGTTGACCATCAACAACTTCTCTTAGGGGCTTTTTCGTTTTTTCGCTAAATGTTTGGTATAAATAAATTTTTGGAAACGGATAACCTTCAAGAATTGTATCAATGAAATATGTTCTTGCTGAGTCAGGCCAGACTCCTGCCTCCCTCTGGTAATCACGGTTAATTATCAACTCTTTTCTTTCCAATTGACCTACCAAGTCAGCAATTGTCATTTGTCCAACAGATATATGCATTCTAGCTTCCTTTTGTTTTTTTACTTCAAAGAGCACATCTTAAAGAAATCACTTCTGCCAAGCATCCCGTAGCGTCACCGTTCTATTAAACACTGGCTTGCCAGCAATGCTGTCTTTTCTATCCGCCACAAAATAACCGTGGCGCTCAAATTGGAAGCTCTCAGCTGGTTTGGCATCTTTTAAAGCCAGCTCTAACTGTGCCTTAATGGTGGAGACTGAGTTCGGGTTAATGTCATCTAAAAAGTCACGGTCACCACTACCGGGGTTGGCTTCTTTAAACAGGCGGTCGTACATTCTAATGTCTGCCTCGTACGCATGCGCTGCGCTCACCCAATGGATGTTGCCTTTGACTTTCACGCTATCTGAACCTGGTGTGCCAGATTTGGTATCAGGTAGGTATTCACAATGCACCACAGTGACATTGCCTTGTGCGTCTTTTTCGCAGCCGGTGCATTTCACCACATAGCCATAGCGCAAGCGCACCATGCCATCGGGGGTAAGTCGGAAAAAGCCTTTGCTGGGTACTTCCATAAAGTCTTCGCGCTCTATCCATAACTCTTTGGAGAGTTGAATGGTGCGTTTGCCTAGCTCTGGTTTCAATGGGTGGTTAGGCGCAAAGCAATCTTCGCTTTGACCGTCCGGGTAATTATCAATCACCAGTTTAATCGGGTCGAGTACGGCAATACGGCGCTCGGCGTCTATATTCAACACCTCACGCATGCAGTCTTCCAAAATGGTGTATTCAATCCATGAATCGGCTTTACTGACGCCAATACGGTCGGTAAATAATTTAAAGCCTGCTGGCGTGTAGCCACGGCGGCGCGCGCCAGCCAGCGTAGGTAAGCGTGGGTCATCCCAGCCGCTCACGTGTTTTTCTTCTACCAGTTGAATCAGCTTGCGTTTAGAAAGCACCACATAGGTGAGGTTTAAGCGTGCAAATTCGTATTGATGCGGCACTGGATTACTGAGCAAACCTGCTTCCACCAAGCGTTCCATCAGCCAATCATAAAACGGGCGTTGGTCTTCAAATTCCAGCGTACAGATGGAGTGTGTGATTTGTTCCAAAGCATCTTCAATCGGGTGCGCAAAGGTGTACATGGGGTAAATGCACCATGCATCGCCAGTGTTGTGGTGGTGCGCACGGCGGATGCGGTAAATGGCTGGGTCGCGCATATTGATATTGGGTGAGGCCATATCAATTTTAGCGCGTAATACCAAACTACCATCTGGGTGCTTGCCGTCACGCATCTCGCGGAACAGTGTTAAGTTTTCCTCCGCGCTACGATTGCGGTAAGGTGAATCTTTGCCAGCTTCAGTCAGTGAGCCACGGTTAATACGCATTTCTTCGGCAGTTTGTGCATCTACATAGGCATGGCCGTGCGTAATCAGCGCTTCTGCCGATTGGTACATAAAATCAAAATAATCAGAGGCAAAGTAGAGGTTATTCTCTTTGCCATTCTCCCAGCCAAACCCAAGCCAGCTCACCATCTCGGAGATGCTATCTACGTATTCTTGGCTTTCTTTTTCCGGGTTGGTATCGTCAAAGCGTAGATGGCAAATGCCTTCGTAATCGCGCGCCAAACCAAAGTTTAAAAAGATACTTTTGGCATGGCCGATATGTAAGTAACCATTGGGCTCTGGCGGAAAGCGCGTGCGGATTTTGGCCGTATCTACTTGGCCAGCTTTTTGATGTTCAGCACCACCTGGGCTACCTGCCCATTTTTTGTGATTAAATTTGTGCTGCTCCAAATCTTTTTCGATAATGGCACGGATAAAATTGGAACCTGACGGGATATTTTCTTTTTCTGCTGACATAATGATTTCTAGTTAAATTTTTAATTATTTTACACCCATGCAGGCATGCATTAAATAAAATCAGCATATAGATTAAACGCTGAAGCCAGCAATTTACCCGAATGCACGCCGGGTATAAACAAAAAGGGCTGTGCTACACTGCTAGGCATTCCATATGAGCAAACTTACTTTCCCCATTTTACAGCGCTTGGCCGATGGACAGTTCCATTCGGGAGAGGCCTTGGCGCAGCATTTTAATGTCTCGCGTGCCACCATTTTTAATGCACTGGCGCATGCGCAATCGTTGGGGATCACATTATTTTCAGTGCGTGGACGTGGCTATAAACTACCGCACCCGGTTGTGTTGTTAGACTACGCGCAAGTACTACAAGCCATTGGTGAGCAGCGTGAGTGGTTTCATGTGGTGATATTAGATGAGGTGGCTTCGACCAACACTTATTTGATGCAGCAAGCGGCCAAAGGCGCTGCGCATGTTACTTGTGTGGCGGCACACATGCAAACACAGGGCAAAGGTAGGCGCGGCCGTACTTGGGTTTCGCAGCTGGGGGCTAGCTTAACCTTCTCACTGCTGTGGCGTTTTCAGTGCGGCGCTTCTGCATTGTCCGGCTTAAGTTTGGCGGTGGGCGTGGCGTTGATTCGTACCCTTCATCAATTAGGTCTGACAGAGGTGCAATTGAAATGGCCAAATGATGTATTAGTGAATGGCAAAAAGCTGGCAGGGATTTTGATTGAACTGCAAGGCGATATGGAAGGGCCTAGTGCCGCTGTGATTGGCGTGGGGATTAATTTAAACTTACCTAAACACGTGCTCAATAGTATTGATCAGCCTGCGACGGACGTGGCGAGCTTGCGCGATACGCCTATTAGCCCAAGTGAGATGCTGGGATTGGCGCTTAAACATATCAGTGATTGCTTACAGCAGTTTGAGCAGCAGGGGTTTTTGGGTTTGCGTGATGAATGGTTGCGGCATCATGCCTATCAGCATCAGGCGGTGCGTATGCTCATGCCCAATGGCGTGGAGACCCAAGGCACGGTGAAGGGGATTGCCGAAGATGGTATCTTGTTGGTGGAAACCGCGTTTGGCTTGCAACGTTTTTCTGCGGGTGAAATTAGTTTGAGGAGTGCATCATGATCTTACTGGTGGATGTTGGGAATACGCGCACAAAATGGGTGTTGGCCGAAAATAACCACATGTTGACGGAAATTGACGTCTGTTTGAATCAAGATGTCGCCAGCTCTACCATTGCCAGTTTGGCAGAGGTGGTACACAAAGTGAGTATTGCCAACGTGGCTGGAGAGGCCATGGCGCAAACACTAGCCGAAGTGATGCAAGCTGTAGATGCGCCAGTGACAATGGTGCAGACCAGCCATGAGGCCTGTGGTGTGCGTAATGGATACGATTACCCCCAAGCGTTGGGTGTGGATCGTTGGGTATCGCTGATTGCTGCGTACGATAAACAAAAAGCGAGCTGCTTAGTCATTAACGCTGGCACGGCGGTGACCATTGATGCACTCAGCGTGCCTAAAGCTGCTGACCACGCTAATTTTATGGGTGGTGTGATTATGCCAGGAGTAGGTGTGATGCTGAATACATTGGCAGAAAAAACGGCACAGCTGAATGTGATGGACGGGAGCGTGATGGATTTCCCTACCAACACACAGGATGCGATGCATACCGGCTGCTTGGCAGCTGCGATTGGAGTTATTCAGCGGCAGTGGCAATTATTACAGGCGCTTGATCAGCAAGCCCCAGCTATTTTACTCAGTGGTGGAGATGCCGAGTTGTTGGCTAAACATTTGCCAGCTGACTTGGCAGAAAAGACAATTATTGTGGATAATTTGGTTTTACGTGGATTGATGCGCATGGAAAGAGAAATGGCATGAAAGTGTTAGTTTGGGCTTTGCTACTAGTGAATATAGTGGCTTTTATTTATTTCAATATCGATGTCATTGCGCCACCACAAGCCTCTGCAATCAAACCGGATATTCTGCCGGAAAAAATGAAACTGCTCACACCAAAAGAGGTGGAAGCCATGCCAAAACGACAAGAGGCCATTTCTGCAACGCCAATCTCTACCGCACCTGCTGTCATTGTGAATGAATCTACTGCATGCTACGAGTGGGGGATTTTTGAGCCGGCAAAATTAAACGATGTTGTGACAGTCATCAACGCTTTATCTATCAAGCATCAAGTCATTCAACAATCCTCGCAAGAGGCTGTACGTTATTGGGTATATAAACCACCATTACCCAACGATGCCGCTGCACAAGAAAAAGCAGACGAATTAAAGACGTTGGGGATTGAAGATTTTTTTGTGGTGCAAGAGCCAAAATGGCGCAATGCAATCTCATTTGGCGTGTTTAGGGATGAGCAACTGGCGACCAATCTGGTGAACGATTTGCGCCATCGTGGTGTACGTGAAGTCGTGAAATCGGTACGCAATCAAGGTAACGGCCATTCTACGCTAGTGCTAGAAGGGGTGACCCGCACTTTGTTAGGCCAGCTTAAAAAGAATCAGCCTGACTTTCCTGGTACTGCGATTAAAGAGGCCACTTGCCCTAGTGTTTAGCTAAGCTTTGCCTATTTGGTTAAGCGTTATCTGCCGGGAATAACTTGCCCGGGTTCAGAATGTTATTGGGGTCAAACGTCAGTTTGACTTGCTTCATCAGTTGCATGGTGACGGCGTCAATCTCGCGTGATACAAACGGGCGTTTGGCCATGCCCACGCCATGCTCGCCAGAGAGTGTGCCCTGCAGCGATAGTACTAAACTAAACACCTCATCCAAGCAGGCATAGGCGCGTTTCATTTCTTCCGGGTTATCGGGGTTTACCAGTAAATTGACATGGATATTGCCATTGCCGGCGTGACCGAAATTGACGTTGCTGATTTGGTACTGGCTGCTCAGTTTTTCCAACCCAGTCAGCAGTTCAGGCAGGTGTGATACTGGCACTGCAATATCTTCATTGATTTTTTTTGGTGCTATGTCTTTCAGCAGGGGTGACAGTGCTTTACGCGCAGCCCACAACGCTTTGGTGTCATGCGCGGGCTTTGCTTCAATCAGGCCATTGACTTGGCAGGCTTGTAAAATCGCTTCGGTCGCTTCAATAATTTCTTGTTGGCTGCCATCCACTTCAATCATCAGATAGGCTTTGGCATTTTCTGGCAGTAAGTTTTTGTGTTTGTTGCGTATCAGGTTCAGCGCGCCATTATCCAAAAATTCTAATGCGCTTGGGGTATACGGCTGCGCCATAATGGCTGCGATGGCTTTAGCGCAACTGTAGGTATCCACAAATTCTGCCGTGATGCCGCCAGTGTGCTTGGGGAGTGGGGTGAGTTTGAGCGTGGCTTCTGTCACCACCGCCAAAGTGCCCTCGGAACCAATAATCAGGCGGGTCAAGTCATAGCCCACTACGCCTTTACTGGTGTAGCAACCAGTGCGGATGATATCGCCTTTGCCTGTGACTGCCTTAAGCCCTAATACGTGGTCGCGTGTGACACCATACTTCACTGCATGTGGTCCAGCAGCACAAGTGGCGAGGTTGCCACCGATGCTGCAATACGCGGCGCTGGAAGGGTCTGGCGGCCAGAAAAATCCGGCTGATTTCACGGCATCTTGCAAGGTCTGGTTAAGCACGCCGGGCTCAACAATGGCCATGCGGTTATCGCCATCGACACTGAGGATGTTGGTCATGCGTTCTAACGACATGACCACGCCACCTATCTCTGGCACGCTACCACCGGCTGTACCAGTGCCGCGGCCTCTTGGGATTACAGGTACATGGTGCTGATTGCATAACAGAATAACGCTAGAGACTTCTTCTGCACTAAGCGGAAATACCACAGCGATTGGGCTGTGGTAGTTTCGGGAGTTGTCGTATGCGTAAGCGAAGCAATCGACAGGGTCAGTAAAGACTCTGTCTGCTGGGAGTAACTTTTCTAAGCTTAGTAATAAGTCCTGTGCTGAAAAATGATCATTGGACATAATTAGCTAAGTGAATATCAGCGTTTTTTGGGCGGCAACATATCGGTAATGGTGCCTTCTTTGACTTCGGCTGCAAAGCAAATCGTCTCGGAAAGTGTAGGGTGCGCATGGATGGTCAGACCTAAATCATGGGCATCCGCACCCATTTCAATTGCTAATACTGCTTCGGCCAATAACTCACCAGCATTGATGCCGACAATGCCAGCCCCAATCACGCGGTGGGTTTCTTTGTCGAAAATTAGCTTGGTAGTGCCTTCGGTTCGCGCAATAGAAAGCGCACGGCCACTTGCTGCCCATGGGAAGCTGGCTTTTTCAATCTCGATACCTTTGGCTTTGGCTTCTGTTTCTGTTAACCCTACCCAAGCCACTTCTGGGTCTGTATAAGCCACGCTTGGAATCACGCTGGCAATAAATTCTACTTTATGTCCGGCAATCACTTCCGCCGCTACTTTGGCTTCGTGCGTGGCTTTGTGGGCTAACATAGGTTGGCCCACAATGTCACCAATCGCAAAGATATGCGGTACGTTAGTACGCATTTGCTTATCGACGGCAATAAAACCACGGTCATCTACTGCAACGCCAGCGTTTTCCGCACCGATATTTTTGCCATTTGGGCGACGACCAATGGAAACCAACACACGATCGTATACTTGTGTTTCTTTGGGCGCTTCTTCGCCCTCAAAACTCACGTGAATGCCGTCTGACTTAGCTTCAATTTTAGATACTTTGGTGGAGAGCATGATGCTTTCAAAGCGTTTCTCCATGCGCTTTTGTAGTGGGCGAACTAAATCACGGTCACACCCGGTAATCAGCCCATCCATAAACTCAACCACGCTGACTTTGGTGCCAAGGGCGTCGTACACGGTGCCCATTTCCAAACCAATAATCCCGCCGCCGATGACAAGCATGCGTTTTGGAATATCAGCCAAAGCTAATGCACCTGTGGAGTCCATGATGCGTTCGTCTTCTGGCGCGCCTGGGAATTTCGTGGCTTGAGAACCCGCTGCAATAATGGCGTTTTCAAAACCAACTGTAGTCACTTTGCCGTCTGCTGCTGTCACGGCAATTTGATGCGAGCTAGTGAACTTGCCTACACCATTGACCACGGTCACACCGCGCTGTTTAGCCATGGCTGCTAAGCCACCGGTGAGCTTGCCTACTACGTCATTGGCTTTCCAGTTACGCAATTGCTCTAGATCTACATTCGGTTTACCAAAGGCGACACCGTGGTGTGCAGTTTCTTCTGCTTCTGTAATGACTTTTGCCGTATGTAACAATGCTTTAGATGGAATACAGCCTACGTTTAAACATACACCACCTAATGTGGAGTAGCGCTCAATCAAGACCACTTTTAGGCCTAAATCAGCAGCGCGGAAGGCTGCGGTATAACCGCCGGGGCCTGAGCCCAGCACGACCACTTGGGCAGATAAATCGTTATTGCCAGCAGGTGCTGCCGGTGTTGGCGCTGCAACTGGCGCTGGTGTCGCAATAGGCGCTGCAGCCTCTGCTTTTGCAGGTGCACTCGCTGCGGCTTCCGCTTCTAATAATAAAACAACGGTACCTTTGGCCACTTTGTCGCCGACATTGATTTTGACTTCTTTGACTGTCCCTGCATGTGAGGAAGGGATGTCCATCGACGCTTTGTCTGACTCTACGGTGATGAGCGAGTCTTCTTTGGCGATGGTGTCACCCGCTTTGATGTGCACTTCAATGACATCAACAGATTCAAAATTACCAATATCTGGTACTAAAACTTCTACAATATTACTCATGAAAATTCCTGTTAGAGCAAGAGACGGCGAACGTCGCTTAACATCATACGTAAGTGGCTAGTAAAGCGCGCCCCATCTGCACCATCAATCACACGGTGATCGTAAGAGAGTGAAAGTGGCATGACCAGTCTTGGTTCAAAGCCTTTCATTTCTGCATTGTAGACTGGCTGCATAGACGCACGAGACACACCCAAAATCGCCACTTCTGGGCAATTGATAATCGGTGTAAACATGGTGCCGCCAATACCACCCAAGCTAGAAATAGTAAAACAGCCACCTTGCATCTCTTCTACTTTAAGTTTGCGCTCGCGCGCTTTGGCAGAGAGCTCTGCTAAATCACGGGCAATATCCATCACGTCTTTTTGGTTGACATTGCGTACTACCGGTACCACTAAACCATCAGGTGTATCACAAGCAAAGCCTACGTGATAATACTGTTTCAAAATCAGGCTATCACCTTCTGGTGAAAGTGATGCGTTAAAGTTAGGGTAGGTGCGTAATGCGTTGACCACCGCTTTCATCAAGAAAGCAAGTAAGGTTAATTTCACGCCACGTTTTTCAGCATCCGCCAACATGGATTTGCGGAAATCTTCCAAATCGGTAATGTCAGCCTCGTCAAACTGTGTCACATGCGGAGCAGTGACCCAATTACGATGCAAGTTAGCACCGGATAGTTTTTTGATGCGTGATAGCGGTTTGGTTTCAATCTCGCCAAACTGACTGAAATCAATCACAGGCATAGGCAATGTGGATAATCCGCTACCCATGGTCTCGGTACGTGGTTTGGCTAGCTCGCCTTTCACAAAGGCTTGTACATCGGCTTGTAAAATGCGGTGTTTGGGGCCAGAGGCTTTGACTAATGCTAAATTCACACCTAACTCTCGTGCAAATTTACGCACAGACGGACTGGCGTGTGCCAATTTTCCATCAGCTGCTACGCTAGAAGCCGCCACTGGATTAGGTGTGGCTTTCGGTTGGATCACTGCTGGTGGCTCGGCAACAGGGTGGCTAGGCTGTGGAATGGCTACGGGCTTCTCGTCCACTTTGACAGTAGAAACGACAGGTGTTGCGGTTGGTTGCGCAGCAGGTTTCTCTGCTGGCGCGGCTTCCGCCGAGGTGTCCACTGTTAAAATCAAAGCGCCTTGTTTGGTTTTATCACCCACTTTAATGCTAACTTCTTTCACCACACCAGCGAGCGAGGAGGGGATGTCCATGGAAGCCTTGTCAGACTCTACAGTAATGAGCGAGTCTTCTTTTGCAATGGTGTCGCCCACTTTGACCAGTACTTCAATCACATCCACGCTGTCAAAGTTACCGATATCCGGGACTAAAATTTCTTTCAAACTCATAAAGTACCTTTTTATTTTTTAAAAGCGTAAGACTAAAAAGCAACAGGAGGGTAGGTTTTCTGTCATTGTCATTACGCTTTCATAGCCCTTAATTATATAAAACTTTCATGTGAATTTTACGCTTTTTATTGCTCTACAAAAGTAAACTCGACAATAGCGCCTTGGAAGGCGTCTTTAGAATGATGGTCGTTAGAAAACTGACCACCCGCTGAAAATTGCCATTTTTTGGAGGCATACCAAACAAGACCAATAGCGGTTGCGCCAATATCATTTTTGCCACCAATATAATCTGCCATGATGTGGACGTTCTGAGTAAAAGGCAGTTCTACGCCAGCTAAAAAGTTAGTATTTGCGCTGTTTCCCGTAATGGCTTTATTGGCTGAATAGACGCCTAAGTAATATTTGCCCCAATCATTTAAATCAAAGGCATTGTTCCAATAGTTAAAAGTAGCGAATTCTGTGCTGGAATCATGGAATGGCACGGTATAGCCAGTTTGCGTACCGACGCCTACTTTCCAAGATTCGTTTACATAAAATCCTTTTTGCACATTCACTAATAGCATCGGATCGGCTTGGTCTCCTGAGTAAAAGTTGACGCCAGGGATTGTCAGGCCAGTTTCCCATCCTTGTCCTAAGCCATAGTCTAAGGTGGTGTTGGCGACCCCTTTAGAAAATAAGTCCACCTGCTCTTGAAAAAAGTACTTGTTTTTTTCTGTCGTTTCTACTGAAGGAACATTAAATAAGCTTTGTTGTGCAAATGCTGAGGTAATGCTAAAGGTATTTATTATTAGCATTAATAATAGCAAGTACTTGTTTCTTTTACGTATTAACCGATGTTTCAGATTCATTAACAGATCCAATTTATGCACTATGCAGCGCACTCAATCATTCTGGGCAATCATATGTAGCGTAAAGTTGCCGCGCACAAGAATTGCTTCGATGCGCGACACTCGCAAACTCTACGTTAAATGGTCGCAGGGTTGGGGCGGTTAACATTAATGTTATATTTCTTAATGGCTTCTGCCGCTTTACTTGCAGGTAATTTGCCATCGTCAGCCAATGCTTTTAATGCCGCTAATACAACGTGGTAGCGATCAACCTCAAAGAAGTCACGCAAGGCTTCGCGTGAGTCTGAGCGGCCATAACCATCGGTGCCTAAAGTCACAAAGCGATTAGGTACAAAGTTACGAATTTGATCGGCAAATGAACGCATGTAATCAGTAGAAGCGATGACTGGACCTTCTGCTTTGGCAAGTAACTGGCCAACATAGCTGGTTTTTTGCTTTTGATCTGGGTTGAGCAAGTTCCAGCGCTCTACATCGATACCTTCACGGCGCAGTTCTGTAAAGCTGGTGACGCTCCAGATATCAGACGATACGCCCCAATCTTTTTCTAGCAACTCACCTGCGGCAATCACTTCACGCAGAATTACGCCTGAACCCATCAATTGCACTTTAGGGCCTTTGGCTTTGGATTTGCTAAAGCTATACATGCCTTTTAGAATGCCTTCCGCGCTGCCTTCTGGCATGGCTGGGTGGCTGTAGTTTTCGTTCATCAAGGTGATGTAGTAGTACACATCTTCTTGATTTTGTACCATGCGACGTAAGCCTTCTTGAATAATTACAGCTAATTCGTAGGCGAATGTTGGGTCGTAAGAGACACAGTTAGGAATCGTTGCAGACATCAAATGGCTATGGCCATCTTCATGCTGTAAACCCTCACCATTCAATGTGGTACGGCCAGCGGTAGCGCCTAATAAGAAGCCACGTGCACGACTATCACCTGCTGCCCATGCAAAGTCGCCAATACGTTGGAAACCAAACATAGAGTAGTAAATGTAGAACGGAATCATTTGTGTGCCGGTCACGCTGTAAGACGTAGCAGCGGCTAACCAGCTGGCGAATGAACCAGCCTCGTTGATGCCTTCCTCTAAAATCTGACCATCTTTAGACTCTTTGTAATACATGACTTGGTCAGAGTCCATTGGCTCATATAGCTGGCCAACTGATGAATAGATGCCGAGCTGACGGAACATACCTTCCATACCGAATGTACGTGCTTCGTCTGGCACAATTGGCACCACATATTTACCAATTTGTTTGTCACGTACCAATGTAGACAAAATACGCACAAACGCCATGGTGGTCGAGATTTCACGCTCACCGGTCGCACCTAACATATTCTCGAATGCTGAAAGCTCAGGCACGGTAAGTTCGTTACCTTTACGGCGACGTTGCGGTACAAAACCACCCATTGCAGTACGGCGTTCCGCCATGTACTTCATTTCTGGGCTGTCATCTGCTGGTTTGTAGAATGATAGGTTTTCGACTTGCTCGTCAGTCAGTGGTAAGTCGAAGCGATCGCGGAATTTTTTGAGTGACTCAATATCCATGCTCTTTTGTTGATGGGTTGTATTTTGACCCTCACCTGCGTCACCCATACCATAGCCTTTGACGGTTTTGGCTAAAATTACTGTAGGCTGACCTTTATGGTTGACTGCAGCGTGATACGCAGCAAATACTTTATGTGGATCATGACCGCCACGATTCAGGCGCCAGATGTCTTGATCGGACATCGCGGCGACCATTTCTTTCAGCTCTGGATATTTGCCAAAGAAGTTTTCGCGGGTGTATGCACCGCCTTTGGCTTTGAAGTTTTGGTACTCGCCGTCCACACATTCTTCCATGCGTTTTTTGAGTAGACCATCTTTATCCATGGCCAACAGTGGGTCCCAATAAGAACCCCAAATCACTTTGAGTACGTTCCAGCCAGAACCACGGAAGTCGGACTCCAGTTCTTGGATGATTTTACCGTTGCCACGTACCGGACCATCTAAGCGTTGCAAGTTACAGTTAATGACGAAAATAAGGTTGTCTAATTTTTCGCGTGAAGCCAATGAAATCGCACCTAATGACTCGGGCTCATCCATTTCGCCATCACCACAGAATACCCATACCTTACGGTCGCTGGTATCAGCAATGCCACGGTCGTGAATGTATTTCAAAAAGCGTGCTTGATATATCCCAGCCAATGGTCCTAAGCCCATTGAAACGGTTGGGAATTGCCAGAAATCCGGCATCAGCCAAGGATGTGGGTAGCTAGATAAGCCGTTGCCGCCAGTTTCTTGACGGAAGTTATCCATTTGCTCTTCGTTAATGCGGCCTTCTAAGAAAGCGCGGGCATATACGCCTGGTGAGGAGTGGCCTTGGAAGTAGACGCAATCGCCGCCAAAGTTCTCATTGGCAGCGCGGAAAAAATAGTTAAACCCAGTGTCATACAAAGTAGCAGCAGATTGAAAGCTGGCAATGTGTCCACCTACACCTGGCGATTTCTCATTGGCGCGCAATACCGTCATGATGGCGTTCCAACGTACCAGCGCACGTACGCGGCGTTCCATTTCCGGATCGCCCGGCAATTTTGCTTGTAAATGGGTTGGGATGGTATTTACATAGGCGGTTGTTGCGTTGTAAGGCAAGTTGCTACCAGAGCGTCGTGCTTTATCAATCATCGCTTCTAACAGAAAGTGTGCACGTTCAGTGCCTTCTGTTTCAATCACTGAGGTGAGTGCGTCTAGCCATTCTTGAGTTTCTAACGGATCTGTTTCTTGTAAGTGATTGTTACTCGGGTTTGTTGCCATGCGTGAGATTTCTCCATCGCGCTATTGTGCGCTAAAAACAAGGCGCAATAGTGCGCGTCTATAACAAGCGCCTACAACAAGAGTATTGTTGCTAGGCATATAATGTGTTCAATGGGGTAGTCGGCTCTGAAACCGCCCGGGTTGTATAGCGCTGCTTGCCACCATCTGGCCAAAAACAAACCGAACAGCAAGCCGTAAACGCTGCCTGCCGCGGCAACTCCGGACATGAAATGCGCCAACAAT
>Ga0123394_1074647_pt1 | contig 41983 bp, 28 predicted proteins | sample T10HHNO3metaT_FD_89922 | JGI IMG/M metagenome (GOLD analysis project Ga0123394, IMG submission 89922) | Methane-oxidizing artificial microbial communities from Washington, USA to study methane cycling - T10-HHNO3 metaT (Metagenome... ...
ACTTATTTGACAATGTGAATTTTAATTTGACATTTAGGTGGATATGGTTATACTGCGCACAACTTAAAACTTATGCAGTAATTAAAAGTTTTAGATTCATTGCCCTGACCCAACGGCTACTCGCGAAATATGGAAGTAGCAATCTTTTAGATGAGACCTCTCTTATCTATCTTTTACTGGTTAGCGGCTATGCCCGTGCGCTAGTAAAAAGCATTTACATGAACTGATTTACCATTATTCATACTGCTTTCGCGTATTACGCTGATTTTCAGCTGAACTGTGTTTTGCTCGCGCCCTTTTTTATTGTTTTTAGAAAGGGACATACTTTGTCTTTTGAATCATTAAATCTACACCCAACTATTTTACGTGCCGTACTCGAAGCTGGTTACGACACACCAACTGCTATTCAAGCACAAGCGATTCCTGAAGCACTGAATGGCCGTGACATCATGGCCTCTGCACAAACAGGGACAGGCAAGACTGCTGCATTTACATTGCCAGCACTCAATTTATTAGCAACACCACACGAATCTAAAAGCCGTGGCCCACGTATTTTGGTGCTGACACCAACCCGTGAGTTGGCTGCACAAGTGAACGAAGCGGCGCGTAAATACGGTAAATATATTCGTGCCCGTACAGTGAGTATCGTTGGTGGTATGCCTTACCCATTACAAAACAAATTACTTTCACAACCATTGGATATCTTAGTGGCCACACCAGGCCGCTTTATTGACCACATGGAACGTGGCCGTATTGATCTAAGCCGTTTACAAATGTTGGTATTAGATGAAGCGGACCGCATGTTGGACATGGGTTTCATGCCAGATGTAGAGCGTATCTGCGAAGCACTACCTAAAGAGCGTCAAACTTTATTATTCTCTGCCACACTAGATGGCATCATGCATATTGCTAAACAGTTCCAAAACAATCCGCTGACAATTCAAGTGGCTGGACAAAAAGAAAAACATGCCAACATTGAGCAACGTTTGCACTTTGTGGATGACATGAACCACAAGAACAAATTGCTTGAGCATTTATTGATTGCTCCTGATGTCAATCAAGCCATTATTTTCACCAGCACAAAACGTCACGCTGATTTATTGGCAGAAGACTTATATGCAGCTGGCCATAAAACGGCAGCATTGCATGGCGATATGACACAAGGTGCACGTAACCGTACACTAACTAAACTGCGTCATGGTGATGTAAAAGTATTGGTAGCGACTGACGTAGCGGCGCGTGGTATTGACGTACAAGGCATTAGCCACGTGATTAACTACGACTTACCTAAGTTTGCAGAAGATTATGTACACCGTATTGGTCGTACTGGTCGCGCTAACAACACAGGTATTGCGATTTCATTTGCATCGAATATCGACCGTCACTTGTTACGCAAAATTGAACAATATACTGGCCAAAAATTAGAAGGTTCTGTCATTGCAGGTTTTGAACCAAAACGTGCGATGAAATCTGACGCGCCTGCTGGCAAACGTGGTCGTAACAATGACCGTAGCAGTGCACACAAACCAGGTGCACGTGGTGGCTACCAATCACGCGATAACGCAACACGTGGCTCTAGCTTTGGTGACCGTGTCATGAACGAGCGTGGCGCAAAACCGCAAGCAACGCGTTCATTTAATGATGGTGCACCTCGTGCTGACGGTGGCGCTTCGCGTCAACGTGACAGTCAACCACGTCATACAGATGCAGCACCTCGCGATGGTCAACGTGAAGTCAACGGTAACAGCCGTAACTACACGAAAGATACAGACTTTCAATTTGCGCGCGCATTAAGCCAAGAGTTCGGTGGTCGCGGTCGTCAAGACAGAAATACGCGTACTGACGCACCACGTGAAGGTCGCCCAAGCCATAAAGCCAATAGCGGTGAGAACTTTGGCAATCCACGCCCACAGCGTAGTGCGCCTAGAACCAGCGCGCCTAGAGCCAATGCCGGCGGCTTTAGTGGTGACAACAAACCTAAACGTAACCGTAGTTTTGCTTAATTAAGGCCAATCTCACCTTACATGAATACCAATACTGATGTAAATTTTGTTGAACAAAATGTTGATAATACAAGCTTAGATACTCCAAGCTTCGACAATCTAGGCCTTGCAGCACCATTGCTGCAAGCCATTACTGAAACAGGTTATACCACGCCTACCCCGATTCAAGCCAAGGCAATTCCATTGGCATTGCAGGGGTTGGATTTGATGGCTGGTGCACAAACGGGAACAGGAAAAACAGCAGCATTTGCATTACCTGTTTTACAAAAACTATTGCCGTTTGCCAGTACCAGCACATCACCTGCAAAACACCCTATCCGCGCGTTGGTACTCACTCCAACGCGTGAGTTGGCGATTCAGGTAGAAGAAAGCGTCAAGGTCTATGCCAAACATACACCTTTATCTAGCTTGGTGGTATACGGTGGCGTAGACATTAAATCGCAAACGCCTCAACTCAAAAAAGGTGTGGAAGTATTGGTGGCGACACCTGGCCGTTTATTGGACCATATCGAACAAAAAACGCTTTCACTTAGTCAGGTACAAATTTTAGTGCTAGACGAAGCGGATCGTATGCTCGATATGGGCTTTATGCCAGACTTAAAACGTATTTTGGCGTTACTGCCAAAACAACGTCAGAATTTAATGTTTTCTGCAACGTTCTCTAATGAAATCAAAAAGTTAGCAGATGAATTCTTAACCAACCCAACATTGATTGAAGTTGCCAGAAGTAATGCGACCAATGACAATGTGACTCAGCAAGCCTACACAGTGGCTGCACCACAAAAACAAGCGTTTTTGGTACAACTGCTAAAAGAAGCGCAAACCAACCAAGTGATTGTGTTTACCAAAACCAAACTCACAGCCAGCAGGCTAGCGCGCGCGCTACAAAAAGAAGACATCTCGGCCGATGCCATTCATGGTGACAAATCGCAAAAAGAACGTATTGAAGCATTGGATGCATTCAAGGCTGGTAAAGTCAAAGCGCTAGTAGCTACCGATGTTGCTGCACGTGGTTTGGACATTAGTGATTTACCCATGGTCATTAACTATGAGATCCCTAGTGCACCAGAAGACTATGTGCATAGAATTGGCCGTACCGGGCGCGCAGGTGCCAGCGGGATTGCAATCTCATTGATTTGCGATGATGAAGAGAAGTATTTTGCTGATATTGAAAAGCTCATTAAGAAAAATATTACTCGTCAAATTGCACAAGTTCAGCCGCAAACGCGTGCTGCAGAACACGATAAGCGTGTACGCACAAGCCATAGCAGCACACCAAGCAGCGCCCCCAGAAAATCGAAAGCGTCATCTGCGGATGCTTGGTTTAATAAACCGTATGAACCCAATACTGCCGAGGCAAAAGCAGTGGCAAGAGCGAACCCTAGTCAAAGCCGCAAGGCTCCAGTGGCTGCATTATTAGGCGGACTCAAGCGTCCTTAATCTGTTTTTTTGAACCACTGTGTCACCTGATCCGGTGGCACAGGTGGCGAGTAAAAATAGCCTTGTATGACCCTACAACCACTAGCCAGTAGAATGTCCGCCTGATGCTGGTTTTCTACGCCTTCACCTACCAAATCCAAATCCAACGCTTCGGCTAATGCCACCATCGCCCTTACAATGGCGCGATCTTCATCCGAGCTCACTAAGTCGTTTACAAACGTACGCTCAATCTTCACTTCGTCCACCGCCCAGCGCTTGAGATATAACAATGAAGAATGCCCGGTACCAAAGTCATCCAGCGATATGCCAAATCCGGCCTTTTTAATCGCCTGCATGTTATTTTTAACAGTGGCGCTTTCTTCCAATATTGCATGCTCGGTAATTTCTATGCATAACATCTCTGGCTCAATGCCATATTGCTTAGGGATATTATTGAGTAAATTCATTAAGTTATCTGATCTTAAATGCCTTGCTGACATATTGACGGACATGCGCGGCAATACATAGCCTGCCTCTCGCCAAACACGCATTTGCCTACAAACCTCTTCTAGCACCCAATCATCCAGCGTATTAATCAACGAAGATTGCTCGGCCACACGAATCAGCTCAATGGTCGAAATTAAACCGTGATCCGGGTGAGTCCAGCGAATCAGTGCTTCCATACCAACCACTACGTTACGCTCAGCATCTAACTGCGGTTGATACACCATATGAAACTCATGTTTACGCAATGCAAGGCGTATTCCATGTTCCATGTCCATCCACTCTTTGGGGATGAAATTCATGTTGGGGGTATAGAACTCAAAGCTATTACGCCCATTTTGCTTTGCACGGTACATGGCCAAATCTGCATACGTCAGCAGCGTCTGCAAATCTGTGGCGTCATCTGGATACACGCTTACCCCAATGCTCACGGTGGTATACACACGCTGTTCCATAATCTCAAATGGCATGGAAAACGCTTTGACGATATCTCGCACAATGCGATGCGCATCTTGTGGCGTGGCTGATTCAATCACCATCACAAATTCATCTCCACCCATGCGGTACAACACATCAATCTCACGTGCACATTCAATAATGCGCTTGGTCGACATCATCAACAGTTGGTCACCCGCCTCATGTCCCAATGTGTCATTCACGAGTTTGAAATGATCGATATCAAAATATAAAAGTAATACTTGCTGGCGATGACGCTCTGCCTTTTTGAGCGCTTGTGCCAAGTTAATTTTGAATACACTCCGGTTAGGCAATCCTGTCAGCTCATCGTGCGAAGCCAAAAACTCCACTTTGCGATTGAGCGCAATCATTTCACTGACATCTTTCCCCACTCCCCGATAACCAATAAATTTAAGTTGGTCATCAAAGATTGGTTTGCCTGATACGCGCAAATACATATGCTTTTCATGCGCATCGATAAAATGCACAATAAAGTCTGAAAATGGCAACCGTTGTTGCAATACGCTCAACATGTCATCAGCTAAGTGACTTTGGCAGGCTTTGGCAATATCTTGCAGATTACATACGCTCAAACCCATTGGTGCACCACTCAATGCTTGGATATTGAGCGCGCTATCTGCCTCCCAAAACCAATCGGCCGAGGCTTCGGCAAAATCTCTAAAACGCGCTTCACTTTCAATCAGTTTTTGACGCTCTTGGTTCAGCTCGATAATTTTTTTATCTAATTTTGCCCGGACGATGTCAGTATGCTGTTTATCAAATTTAACCGGGGCAACGCGATACAAGCCACGTCCTTTAGCCACTCGGGGTTGTTTGGCGCCGGATTTAGTCACCTCAGCAATCACACCCAGAAACGCTTGCAAGTCCATTGGCTTAATTAAAAAAGCAGAGGCGCCCAGTGACATGGCAAAGCGCTCATCCTGGCTAGACGTATAGGTGGCGGTATAGAACACAAACGGAATACTTTGCATGGAGATATTTTGTTTGACCGCACGGCATAAGCCATAGCCATCCATTTCTGGCATCAAAATATCTGAAACAATCAAATCAACGCTATGGGAATGTAAATAGGCAAGCGCTTTTAACCCATTATCAAAACTGGAAACCCCATGACCTTTAGATTGGAATAAATCCACCAGCAATTGCCTAGAATTATCGTCATCTTCCGCAATTAAAATGTTCATTAAGAAGTTTCCTTACCAATCACCGCTTGAATCTGTGCAATCACAGTCATCGGATCAATGGGTTTTTCAATATAACTGGTGCAACCTGCTTCTAGTAAGCGTTCGCGATCGCCAGACATGGCATACGAGGTCATGGCAATAATCGGCACTGTTTTCCCTACCGGATGTGCACGAATGCGCTTGAGCACCTCTAGCCCATTGATATCCGGCAACTGAATATCCAACACAATAAAATCCGGCGGAATCGTCAATGCCTGCTGCACGCCTTCTTCGCCAGTCATAGCAAAGCGCACACGGTAACCGGCCTGCTGCAGAATAAACCGGATCAGCTCAAGGTTATTGTCATTATCTTCGATGATTAAGGCTGTTCTCATTATTATTGCCCTTCTAAAATGTTGACTAATTTACCGGCCTCCACTTCAGGCATCTGGTAAGGCAAACGCATCGTAAACGTACTTCCCTGCTCTACTTTACTGTTGACCGTGATGCTACCACCCAACAGCAAAGTCAAAATCTTATGGGTTAAATACAAGCCCAATCCCGTGCCCAAGGTTTTAATCTTAAGTCGTGAATCAATCCGTTCGAATGGCTTGAATAGTTTGGCTAAACCAGCCTCATCAATCCCAATGCCCGTGTCCGCAACTACAATTTCCAACTGCTCCGGCAAAGGCATGACTTTAACGCTGACATGCCCTTTTTCTGTATATTTCAGCGCATTGGAAACCACATTCAAAACCACCTGATACAAACGCTTGCGATCGGAATCAAGGGTGATGCCCTCCGGACACTCTATCTGTAAATTGAGCTTACGCTCTATTACCAGATGCTGTACCGCATGCGACACATCATGCATAACCTCTTTGATATCAAACGTCATTTGATGGGTTTCTAAAAAGCCTGCCTCGATTTTAGAGATATCAATCACATCGGAAATCAAGGACAGTAAATGTTTAGATGAAGCGTAAGCGCGTCCCAGCTGATCTTTTTGTTTGACATTTAACTCGCCGGACATGCCCTGCAACACCACGCCCAAGAAACCAATAATCGAGTTAAGTGGCGTACGTAACTCGTGAGACATAGAAGCCACAAACATAGACTTAATGCGGTCTGCCGACTCGGCTGCTTCGCGCGCTTTGATGAGCGAAGCTTCCAGCGCTTTTTGCTGGCTGATGTCTTGCCCGATTGAAATAATGACCGGATTACCCTCTGCGTCCAACTCCATACTTCTGGAAATAGATAACTCAGTGGTGGAGCCATCTGCACGGCGAATCAGCATTTCTTGGCCTTGAATTTTATTGCCAAAAAACACATCGCTAGAGAATGCTTCGTGCTCACCTGTCATACCTTCTGGCACAAATAAACTTTGGTAAGTTCTGCCAATGACGTAGTCCCGGCTATAGCCAGTAATACGTTCGGCTTCAGGGTTCATTTCTATAATTTCGTTAGCCGCATTCATGTACAGAATCGTCACGGGTGCGCGCTCGACCAAGAAACGGAACAACTTGGCATTACTTTCAATCGATGCCGTCCGAGTTTTTAGCATGTCCTCAAAGTTCTCTTGATGCTCCACCAAGTCTGTCTCTACTTTTTGACGCCTGTGTAACTCAACCGTCAGTCGAGCCAAATCGGCCAGAGAGCCTGCATAATTTTGCTCGTCCAATGTCCACTCGCGCGCTGGGCCGACATGCTCATGGCAAATCACGCCAATCATTTCATCATCGTGCCAAATCGTTGCATCTAACAGCGCGCCTATTTGCTGTGATGGAAAATAATCCACCACAAAATCTTGCGTTGCACTGTGTTGATATACGTCATCGGCCACGACCACACGCGCTTGCTTCAGCGCATCAAAATAATGTGGGAAATCGTTTGCCACCAGCACCTGGCCTTGTGTATAGGCTTGTGTTTTTAGCTCATATAAAGCCTCACATACCAGTTGTTGCTTGTCTGCTGAATACATCCATACGCTCACACGTGCCACGTCTAAGGTTTCCGCAGATTGCTTAATCAGCGCCTGATAAAACAATTGTGAAGAAGTCTGCTTATTTAAATGAGAGGCCAAATAGGCAAGGCTGGCTGTCTGCCTTTGTAAGCGTTTGTCAGCCTGTACTAGTTTTTCTTGTGCTTCATCTTTATTTTGATGATACAGATTCAGCCTATTGACCAAGCGCTCCATCTGACCGGCACGCTTTAAACTACCAAAAAAATAGGTTCCGCTAATATTGAATAGAAACACCCCCAGCGCGAAGAACTGTACGATCAACTGATTACGGTAAGACTGATAAGTAACGGTAATTAAGATAAATATTGCGACCAAGGCAATCATAAAACCGATACGAGACAACCTGATTTTTTGCAGCAATGCAGGATCTGTCATCATGAACCGTCGCTGATCGATACTGGTGGATAACTTATACTGTAAGTGTGCGCGAAACTCACGGTCTAAAATAAACAATGCGAAGGTCAAAACCCCCAGCGTGAGGAACATGCCGAGTGTAAGTTCCATTTTATAGACCTGCACCCACGCCAACAGTGCGTGCGCTTGACTGGGGAGGCTAGTTGGGTGATGGGCGAGTCGGTTGGCAGTCAATGCCATTTCTTCGAACAAAGGAAATGCGCTCACAACCGCAATTGCGAGTACGCTAAGTGAGGCAACACATGCCACGCGCAATAACTGCTTAAATACCAAGGTTGCAACCTTTTATTTATGTTGTGAGGGTATTCAATTAATGATGTTAATGCAGTGCTACTTGTTACTTCAAATCGTTAATTTGTTAACGTTTGTAAACTATATTACTTGTTACGCATAAAATCCGCTACCCCATACAGCTGGGCGGCTAACTTTTTCATGATTTCTTCATCAAGTTGTAGCGTATGCATCGCACGTATCATGCAATACATCCATTGATCACGTTCAGATTCACCAATTGCAAACGGCATGTGCCTACGGCGCAACATCGGATGCCCATAGCGCTCGATATACAGTTGCGGCCCACCCATCCAACCAGTGAGAAACATAGATAGTTTCTCACGTGCATCGGTAAGGTCTGCTTGATGTAAAGCGCGTATACCCGCTGCCTTAGGGTCTGTATCCATCACATCATAAAAAGTATTGACTAGTTGACGGACAACTTGCTGCCCAGCTTCTTCACCACCTAATAACTCATAAAAAGTGGATTTACTACTCCCGGCCTCTTCGATTTTATCCAACATAAGACTTATACCGCAGGTTTGGGTTTGACCAAGCTAGCCGCTAATTTGGCTTGTGTTCGCGCTTCATCGGCACTGTCGGCCGTTGCCAACGCAACGCCCATGCGACGGCGCACAAATGACTCAGGTTTTCCAAACAAACGAATATCGCTATTGGGAATCGCTAAAGCCTCGGCCACGCCAGTAAATGTGAGATTTTTACTTTCCACGCCGCCGTAAATCACTGCACTGGCACCAGGCTTAGTCATGGCCACATCGACTGGCAAACCTAAAATGGCTCTAGCATGCAATTCAAATTCACTTAAACGCTGACTGCACATCGTCACCATGCCAGTATCGTGCGGGCGTGGACTAACCTCTGAGAACCACACCTGATCGCCCTTAACAAATAACTCCACACCAAATAAGCCCAAACCACCCAACGCATCTGTGATGGTTTTTGCAATGTGTTGTGCAGCATTGCGTGCGCCAGCTGTCATGGCTTGTGGTTGCCAGCTTTCAACATAATCGCCCTTTTCTTGTACATGGCCAATCGGCTCACAGAAGTAAGTTTGAATGTCGCCTTGTGCATTTTTTGCACGCACTGTCAGCAAAGTAATTTCATAATCAAAACTAATTTGCCCCTCCACAATCACCACGCCTTGATTCACGCGCCCACCACTGGCCGCGTAATCCCAAGCAGTTTTCACTTCTGACGCTTGCGTGATTCTGGATTGACCTTTACCGGAAGAGGACATGGTCGGTTTAATAAAGCATGGATAACCAATGCCCGCATCAATAGCGGCTTGCAACTCAGATTCGCTGCGCGCAAACGCATAGGGTGAGGTTGGCAACTGGAGTGTTTCTGCCGCAAGTTTGCGGATACCTTCGCGGTTCATGGTCAGCTGCACCGCTTTTACGGTAGGAATCACTGTCGTACCATCGCGTTCGATATCGGCCAATGCATCCGTATTCAATGCTTCAATTTCCGGCACAATTAGATGCGGTTTTTCTGCATGTACCAATGCTTTAAGCGCTGCGGCATCTGTCATATCAATGGTATAGGCACGATGGGCCACTTGGTGACCGGGCGCATGTTCATAGCGATCTACGGCAATCACTTCCACCCCATAACGCTGCAAAGCAATGATGACTTCTTTGCCTAATTCCCCGCTGCCAAGCAGCATGACTTTTGTTGCAGATGGGGTGAGGGGCGAACCAATAACCATGAGAAAACTCCAGACGATAATGGGTGAAATGATAGCATGATGTGAGGGGTGCAAACATGCTAACTAGCATGGTGCAGGTGGTACAACCACGAAGAATAAAGCTGACTAGACGGAGATACCGTGTTTATCCATGCGGTAGCGCATGGTCATGCGTGTAATGCCCAACTGACGAGCCGCCTGCGAGACATTATTGCGTGCTTGCTCTAGGGCACTGAGCAGAATGGCTTTTTCTGCATCATCTAACGTCATTTGCGTTTCGGACGTATCTGAAGCCACCATGTGTTTTTGCTGATGGTTAGGCAATACCAGATCGCTGACCATGATTTGCTCTTCCGCACTCAGCAATACCGCACGACTAATTTGGTGTCTGAGCTCCCTCACATTACCAGGCCAACTGTAGGTTTGAATTGCCTGTAACGCATTGGCGCTGAAGACGCGCTTTTTTAAACCATAACGCTTTTCGGTCAGCGATTTAAAGTAATTTGAGAGCTGAATAATATCATCACCACGATCACGCAATGGTGGCATGAACATCGTAATCACATTTAAACGATAATATAAGTCTGAGCGGAAGCGCCCTTCATTGACCATGTCGTGCAAATCACGGTTGGTCGCTGCAATGATACGCGCAGGGACTGAACGCTCTTTGGTTGAACCTAAGCGACGCACCTGTCTGCGCTCCAACACATTCAGCAGTTTAGCTTGCAAGGTCAACGGCAACTCGCCAATCTCATCTAAAAACAATGTACCGTCTTCCGCCGATTCGATTAAACCGGGACGCGCACCGACCGCATTGGTGTATGCGCCCTTCTCGTGACCAAACAACTCACTTTCAATCAACTCAGAAGGTAAAGAGGCACAATCCACATGCACAAACGGTTTATCGCTATTTGCACATTCAGCATGTAAAAAACGGGCAACCACATCTTTGCCTGTGCCAGTCTCACCAATAATCAACACGGTAGGCGGCACCACATCGGTAATGGCACTTAATTGCGAGATACGACCGATTTGCTGACGCACACTTTGCATCGCCGTACTATCCCCAATCAACTGCACGCCATCCGTGGCATGTGTATTGCGTTGTCGTGAATAGTCTAGGCTGGTTTGTAACTCGGAAGCACGCTCATTTTTTTTGACAACCAGTAACAGCTCCTCCAGATCGATTGGCTTTTTCAAGTAATCTACTGCGCCTAATTTCATGGCGTTGACAGCGTCACTGACATCACCAAAGGCAGTCATGACAATTGTCGCTGCGCCCTTGCTAACAAACTCGGCCAGCAAGTCCAAGCCATTACCATCCGGCAGACGCATGTCCAACAATACCAAATCCGGCTGAAATTGCTTGTGGATGAGTCGACCATCCGCAATTGTTTCAGCATGCTCGCACTCATAGCCATCTTTTTGCAAACGCTTGACTACTGCGCGTGCAAATAGCACTTCATCCTCAACAACCAATACCTTTTTAACAATTTGGTGTGGACGAAATTTTGATTCAATGGCCATGTGTTGTACGAGCACGCTGTTCCTTCATTAGTCTAAATCTACACTGCTGGCTGATTTATTACCGCCAAATGCATAACGTAAGCCAAACCAACCTGCACGTGGTGCACCCGGTGCATAGAATGCAGGGGTCACTTCGTTACCGGTAAACTGGCCAGTGCTTGCATCAAAGCGATGTTCGCCCAATAAGCCAGCGTTGTTATATTCGCGATCAAACACGTTATTTAATTTAGCAAAAAACTGCCAGCCATTGCCAAAGTTATAACGTGTATCTAGGTTCACAACCGCATAACCGCTCACTTTTGCACCGTCGCCGTCGTGATCATTGTTCTCGTTACCACGTGAGTATTGATCTGAGAATGCGATGATGTTTGTGCCTACACTCCATGCAGGAGTTACGTCATAAGCAGCACGTAATTTAACTTGATGCTGTGGAATGCCTGGAAGGCGGTCGCCTCGCTTCACTTGAATTTCGGTTTCACCGTTGCCATCGAAGTCTTGTGCAGATGAGTTCACTTCGTTTGCAATCAACAAACCAGATTGATACGTGGCTTTTACAAAGCTATAGCCAGCAGACCAGCTAAATTTTTCCAAACGACCACTGATACCTGTATCAAAGCCTTGACGACGTGTTTTGCCTACGTTATCAAAGTATCCCAAGCCAGTTGCGCTAGAAGAAATAAACTGAATATCATCATGGTTCTCTGCACGATAAGCACTGAAAGTCCATGAAATATTGTCTGTCAAATTACCACGCAAGCCACCTTCAAAAGTTTTAGCCACCACTTGCTTTAATGGTGGATCGCCTGCAAAGGCATTTGGCAAACGGCAGCCAATGTCCGGATTGGCACAACCTAACTCAATAGCAGTAGGTGCACGGCTACCTTCGTTGTAGCTGGCAAAAGCGGTTAAGTCTTTGCTTGGCGTGAAGTTCACACCAACTGCAGGGTTAATGCGGTTAAAACTATGGTTACCACTTAAAGAAGTTGGATCTGGCAGTGCAACCAGTCTGTCGTCATTTTCCACTTTGGTATGGTTATAACGTAATGAGCCAGTCAGATGCCACAATGGGCTGAGTGAAAGTGTATCGGTAGCAAATACACTCCAAGTTTTGCTCACACCTTTCAAGTTTACTTCTGCATCATCACTAAAAATGCCTGATCCATCAATACCACGGGTGGTATTGACCAAGCCATATTCAGTGCTTTGTGTAAAGTTGGTTCTGCCATAGTCATAGCCCAAGCCAGTCACAAACTGATTTTTTAGGCCAGCTAAATCTTGCCCAAATGTAAGCTGCGCATTAAAGCCGTAGCCGGTACGACGTGAATTGGTACGGTTGATGGCACCACTACAGTTTTCATCTGCATCGTTATCGGCAAGACAGTTGGCGTTTGCTGTCGCCAATTCACCTGCATCAATATCACCGCTTGCATCCAAGTCGACATCATCATCGTCAAAGTCATCATTACCATCACCGTTCAAGGTTTTGGTTTTGGCTTTACGGTAATAAGTATTGCCGCTCAACTGCACGTCATCACTGAAAAAATGACTCCAATTTAAATTCACAAAAGCCAGCTTGTTTTCGGTTTTGTCAGGACGCGTCAAAATCGAATCACGGCCCAGTTGATCTAAAAAGTCTGCAGGCGCCAAACCGTTACCAATCAACTTGTTATCTGCACCGGTAAAGCTCAGGTTTACCGAGGTTTTCTCATTTTGCCAGCCCACTTTACCAAACACTTGGCCAACATCGGATGGGGAATAATCACGCCAGCCATCTTCTGAGAACACATTGCCGGAAATAAAGTAATCAATTGACCCATCTTCCGTTACACCACCAAACTCTGCGGAACCTGCTTTACGTCCCCATGAGCCCATATAGGCCTCAATTGCACCACCAGGATTGGTACGACCACTTTTGGTTTGCACAGACAGCGCGCCGCCCAACGTGTTTAAACCGAATAGTGGATTAGAGCCAGGAATCAGGTTAATCGAATGAATAGAGTTCATTGGAATCAAATCCCAGTTCACTACATCGCCAAACGGTTCATTCACACGCACGCCATCCACAAAAACTGACAAGCCTTGTGGCGTGCCTAGTAAAGGAGAAGCAGAATAGCCACGGAAGCTCACATCTGGTTGATAAGGGTTATTTTGCGTATCGTTAACACTGACCCCGTTCAAGTTCTGATTGATGTAATCAGAAATACTGATGCTCTTTTGCTCAATCAGTTGTTTTTCTTTCACGGTCTGGATGGATGCCGGAATCTGCTCCAAAGGCAAGCCGATGCCTTTTAATGGCGTTGTGCTAATGACTTCAATTTTATCGATATTGACGCCATTTGCTTCATCGGCAAACGCAAATTGTGGGGATGCATAGGCAGTTAGAATGGCCAGCATCATGATATTTGGTTGAAAAGTGACTTTCATATTTTTCCCTAGGATTGAATTATATGTGCCCATTAATTCGCAAGAATCATTCCTAGAGATCAACATGTAAAAATGTTGTTTAAAAACAATACCCAATATTTGGCATAGCAATCATGAATGGATTCTAAACCATTAATATGGTTGTATACAACCAATTACAACCATATTAATGGTTGTTTATAGCCAATATAATTTTTTCCAATGGTTATAAACAACCAATTTAGATGCTGTTGAGCAACTGTTTGGGGGAGTGGTTAAGATAGCTGCGCAGCGCAAGCCACGCAGCAGCGGGAATCAGAATCAGTGCACTTACGATAGCGATAGCACTCATCGTCATATTAAAATGATAAGGGATCTCCAATAGCCAGATGCTGACATACCAAGCCACCCCATTTGCCAGCAGGACAGCCACCACCACTGCACATAGGGCAATGGCAAAAAACTCTGCCAGCATGGCAACGCTAACTTGTCGCCTTGAAGCGCCTAACACTCGGAGTAATGTGGACTCACGGATACGTGCCTGTTGTGTTGCAATCAATGCAGCATATAGCACTGCCAAGCCTGTCACCAAGCTAAACAGAAATACATAACTCACGGCCACACTCATTTTTTGCATAATGGCACGCACCTGCTCCATAAGTGCGGCCACATCAATCACAGTTAAGTTAGGAAAATGACTGACCAACTGCTGCACAAAAGCAGTTTGCGAGGGCGGCAAATGAAAAGCTGTCATATAACTGGCTGGTAAATGCGCTATGGTTTTAGGAGGCGTTACCGCAAAAAAATTGGCGCGCATGCTATCCCACTCGACTTTGCGAATACTGGTCACCTTGAGTGTCAGCGCAGTACCGGCAACGTCATAAGTTAAAGTGTCTCCCAAATGAATATTCAGACTTTGTGCAAGATCTTGCTCCAATGAGATATACGGCTTGCCGGCGTCCTCATCTGTCCACCACCGGCCTGAAATTAAACGATTATCCGCTTGCATCTGCGCGGCCCAAGATAGATTGAACTCTCGCGACGCCAATCGTTTTGCGCGCTCATCCTGATAGCTATCTGCATTCACTTTTTGATGATTAATGGCAACCAAACGTGCGCGCACCATGGCATGCACTTGTGGTGTAACTTGATGTTGTTGCGCGAACATTGTGTTAAACGCGGGCAACTGATCAGGCTGCAGATTAATTACAAAACGATTGGGTGCATCTGCAGGCAAGGAGTCTTGCCAGCTCTGCATCAAATCTGTTTTGACGATACTCAGTAACACAATCACCATTAGTCCTAGGCTAAAGGCAATCATCTGCGCAATCGATAACCGCAAACGTCGCCTCAGATTAGTTAGGCCAATGTGTATGCTGGTCGCCAGCTGACCTTGACGGGGGCGCAACTTAAACAGCAAATGCACGGCTGCATAGGCTAATACGGCCACAATCACACAAGTGAGTACCAAACCACCGCTGACGATCAATGCCATTTGTAGGGTCTTGGCTTGCCAAACCATGAGCAATACCACGACTAAGGCCATCGGCAAATAATTGAACCAGTCTTGCTTTAAGTTCACTTCGACTTCTCGGCGAAGGATATGCACTGTCGGCAAGGTACGGATTGCGCGCAGATGTGGCCACATTAAAGTCAACATCACAAACAAGCTGACCACCATGCCTAATACAAATGGCCACATACTGCTAGGGGCTAGCGATTCTAAAAACAATCGGCCCGCCAAGGTTGCCAAGCCTTGCTGTAAGGCATAACCAAGCGCACACCCCAAAACACCGCCCAGCAAAGCTACCCATACCGTTTGCCATAACAAAATGGTTTGTATCATGCGCGTGGTAGCACCAAAGCAACGTAGCATAGCAAAGGTATCTAACTGACGATTGAGGTACGGACCACTGGCCAATAACATGGCTACAATGGCCAACATCACACTGACCATGGCGGATAAGCCAAGAAACACCTCGGCTTTGTCTAAGGCACTTTTAATTTCCGGGCGTGCAGTTTTGACATCTTCCACGCGCTCGCCACGCTGTAATCGCGGTTTCAGCCAGCCTGAAAATGTATTCAGTTGTGCGGCATCGCCAGCCACAATCAATTGATACTTCACACGGCTACCGTACTGGATTAATTTAGTCGCCGCCAAGTCCTGTGCATTCATCATGGCACGTGGTGCAAAGCTAAACATATCGCCACCACGAGAAGGCTCACGTTCCAACACACCGGACACCTTAAATGACTGCTCGCCCAAGTGGATGCGATCCCCAAGTTTGAGTGATAACACCCCCATGATGCGAGACTCCAGCCAAACATCCCCCGCTGGCGGGGGATGTGCGACCAAACGCGCAGATGTGTTAGTTGCCAGTTGCACACTAAAATCACCACGCAATGGAAAAGAAGCACCCAATGCTTTTATCTCGGCAATCTGACTATTGGCTTGATGTACCACCATGCTAGGAAACTCAGCTGTTTGCGTGGTGGCTAAGCCCAGCTGTTTGGCCTGCAAAGCGTAGTCTTGCGGGATGACATGATCGCTCATCACGACCAAATCCCCACCCAACAAAATACCGCCTTGGCTATTCAGGTGCATGGCAATCCGCTGCGAGAACGCATTGACCGAAGTAATAGCAGCCACCGCAAGTACTAAGGCAATGAGTAATACGCGCAAATCACCTGCACGCCAGTTCGCGCGTAATTGCTGCCAGGCCAATAGGTACAGTGGCATGGTATTGATAGACGGATTCACAGTACTCATGCCGTGTTGCGCTCAGTCAGCTTGCCATCCACTAGCGTGAGCACGCGGTCACAGCGCGCTGCCAAACGTGCATCATGCGTGACCAACACTAAAGTGGTTTGATGCGCTTGGTTGAGCTTGAATAGCAACTCAATGATCTTTTCGCCATTTGCGCTATCCAAATTGCCGGTAGGCTCATCTGCAAACAGCACTGCGGGTTGCGCGGCAAAGGCACGGGCAATAGCCACACGCTGCTGCTCGCCACCAGACAATTGTTTGGGGTAATGTTGCATGCGCTCACCCAAACCCACTTGTGTCAGGCTTTCTTTTGCAGTTTCCAGTGGTGCTGCATGACCATTGAGCTGTAACGGAATCATGACATTTTCTAACGCCGTCATGGTGGGCAATAATTGAAACGACTGGAACACAAACCCCATGTGTTGCCCACGCATGGCCGCGCGCGCATCCTCATCTAAGGTGCTAAAGGCTTTGCCCAACACCCTAACTTCGCCCGAAGTAGGCATATCTAGCCCAGCCAGAATACCTAACAAGGTAGACTTGCCGGATCCGGAACTCCCTACAATCGCTACGCGTTCACCTTGCCGAATGTTCAGCTGCAAATCGCGTAATATCTGCAAGGTATGTTCACCACTCCCTACACTTTTGCACAAGTTTGTCGCTAGAATGATGGTTGCATGCACTGAATGTTGTGCATGTGTTGAAACGTTTGTTTGCGGTTGTGGGTCAAACTCAGAAGAGGAAAGTAACATCAATGAAATCTCGTTTATTGTTTTGGGTACTCAGGGTTAGTCTTGTTTTAATGCCATTGGTTGCATCAACCAGCCATGCAAGCTCGACTATTTTAGTATTTGGCGATAGCTTATCTGCGGCTTATGGGCTACAGACTGAGCAAGGCTGGCCTACGCTATTGGCGCAGCGCCTTAAAACTGAGCGACTACCATATCAAGTGGTGAATGCCAGCGTAAGCGGCGAAACCACGGCTGGCGGGCTGACACGCTTAAATCAGGCGCTCCAGCAGCATAAACCCACCATCATGATTCTGGCGCTAGGTGCAAATGACGGCTTGCGTGGCTTGCCGGTAGACGCAATGCAGCAAAATCTCAGCAGCATGCTGACACTGGCCAAGCAGCAAAAAGTGACCGTTTTGTTGGTAGGCATGAAAATCCCACCTAATTATGGGCCACAATACACCCAAGCCTTTCAGCAAACATTCTCTGCTTTGGCACAACAATTCAAAATCAACTTAGTGCCCTTTTTGCTGGAAAACGTAGCAGGCAACCCTGCATTAAATCAGGATGACGGCATTCACCCCACGGCACAAGCACAGCCAATCGTGCTAGAAAACATATGGCCACAACTTAAAAAGCTACTTAAAGCTTCTTAGCCAGTACCATCCTCAGCAATCAATTGCTTCTAGGCGAATTGAAAGCCCCTGCTCATTGGGTTGTGCAGTCATATTGGCATCCACACCAATATTAGGAATACACACCAAAGTCTCAGCGGCAAACACCAAAGGATAATGTGCCCGCTGCCATGGTGGAATCGCATGCGCTTGCAACACATGCTGCAAGGTACGGCTCGGGCGCCCTAGCTCTGGCTTAAAGCGCTCACCTCCTAAACGGGTTTTGATCAGCAGTTTAGTTTCACCCAGCTGATACATTGCAATCCCTTTGCCAGTGCACGTTTCAAACACCAAACGATGATGCGCCGTCAATGGCACAACGGACTCTCCCTGCCACCAGTAACTGAATGGCTCGGTAACCGTCTCCTCGATAACCACATAGGCACGATGGGCGTACCGGCGCACGCTATGCTGAGGCCCAACCTTCACGCAAACAGCTGCATCGCCACGGGCATGCAGTAATTGTTGCAGTAGTTGCGTGAGCGTCTCCGTGTTGGGCATAGGCAATGCGTGTAGCTCTAACCACCAGCGCAACACATTCTTGGCTCTAGGCGCGCTCAATGCACGTAAGCCATCTATCGCCAGCGTGCTCTGTTTGTCAGATGCATTGACCAGTGACGCATCACGAACATCCATCTCTGCCAATTCTGCCAGCAAGGTATTGGCTTCTGCTAGATGCTGTGCTGTTCTACCTAGTGTTTTTTCAATGCCAGAATACTGGCCCGCCAATACCGGCATGACCGACTGGCGTATAAAATTACGGTCAAATTGCAGGTTTAAATTGCTCTCGTCTTCCACCCATTGCAGCGCATGTTGTTTGGCATAGTGCTCAACATCTGGACGAGATACCTCAAGCAAAGGGCGCAGCAACCGCCTAGAAAAGTCCATGGCCGCCATACCTGACAATCCTTTAGCGCCAGCACCGCGTGCCAACTGTAATAATAGCGTTTCTGCTTGGTCGTTTTGATGATGCGCTAGGCAAATAAAGTCAGCCTCAGCCGCAAACAATGCTGCATAGCGTGCGTTTCTAGCGGTGGCTTCAACACCCAAACCAGATTGGCCATCTACATGTACACGGCGTAAGTCGAATGGAACCGAAAATTGCGCACACACGGTTTTGCAATGGCTGGCCCATAGATTGGCATTTGGGCTGAGCCCATGATGCACATGCATCGCTGATAACTGTAATTGAAATGGTGCGCTCGTATCTGCCTGCAATGTGCGTTGTAAATGAACCAAGGCATGAAGCAGCACGGTGGAGTCTATACCACCGCTAAAAGCAACTAATACACGGTAGATGGGTTGTGGCTGGAGTTGAAAAACGCGTGTAAAAAATGTATCTACACGCGTTGCGATTTGCGTTTTATTTGCTGGCGGTAATTTTGAATTTGCCATAACTCATGAGGCGGGCATACCTTGTTTCAAGCAATTTATCTAATTTTTTGGCTTGCAGAGTTTTTAACTGCACCCGAATAGCGTGACGCATTTTCTCCATCATCGCCAGTGGCTCACGGTGTGCACCACCCAAAGGTTCAGACACAATCTCATCGATGAGGCCTAATACTTTAAGGCGATCTGCAGTAATCGCCAGTGTTTCTGCAGCTTCTGGCGCTTTAGTCGCACTCTTCCATAAAATAGAGGCACAACCTTCTGGGGAGATCACTGAATAAGTCGCGTATTGCAACATCAATAATTGATCGACCACGCCCAACGCTAACGCACCGCCAGAGCCACCCTCACCAATCACAATGCCGATGATAGGCGTTTTGAGTTCAGCCATCACATATAAATTGCGTGCAATCGCTTCGGACTGACCACGCTCTTCGGCACCAATACCAGGATAAGCGCCTGGAGTATCAATCAGTGTAATAATCGGCAGACCAAATTTCTCGGCCATTTTGAATAAGCGCAGCGCTTTACGGTAGCCTTCAGGACGTGGCATCCCAAAATTGCGGTACTGGCGCTCTTTGACATCACGCCCCTTTTGGTGACCAATCACCATGACAGGGATACCTTCAAAACGTGCAATGCCGCCCACAATGGCAGGGTCATCCGCATAAGCGCGATCACCATGCAACTCTTCAAACTCAGTAAAGAGTTCGTCAATATAATCAAGCGTATAGGGGCGTTGTGGATGGCGTGCCACTTGTGAAATTTGCCATGCAGTCAGATTTTGATAGGTATCTTGCAGCAACTTACTATTTTTCTTTTGCAGCTGTTCCAGCTCTTTGGAAATATCAAGGGCGTCGTGCTCATCGTGTGAAACTTGCAATGCCTCAATACGCTTTTCAAGCTCGGCAATCGAGGCTTCAAAATCAAGGTAGCTTAATTTAGGATCGGTAAGACGCCTGTTTTTCATTGTGTCGGTGTTCGTATTCAAATGGGGTTAATTATAAAGGATTTTTACATTTTCTTTTGAAAGCCATGTATGTAAATGCTTTAATAAATCATCGTGCAGCTCCACTCGCCAATCATCCCCCAACATCAGGCTAGCTTGACCTTGTGCATTATGATATTCAATCTTGACCGGACAGAGTCTTTTATCCGCATTGCGGTTGCGATATGGGTTTAATATCGCGCTGAGCTTTTGTGCATCCGACTGTCCGTTGCAAGAAATTTTAAGCATATTGGCATACTGGCTTCTGGCCGTCGTCAAATCAAATAGCTTGCGTGCGCTCACGCGAATACCGCCAGAGAAATCATCATTGCTGATGCGCCCTTCTACTAGTAACAGCTGATCCTCTTTAATCAGCATCGCATGTTGGTTCAGCAATTCAGAACCCACCACCACATCCACCCGCGCCACTGCGTCATCTATTGTCACAATCGCCATCTTCCCGCGCTGCGTCATGCGAATACGCACTCCCATGACCACGCCGGCAATCAGCTTGGGCTGCTCCTGCGGTGCTAAGTCGGCCAAACTGCCCCTCACAAACGTGGCTAGTTCTTCCTTATAGCCCAAGAACGGGTGCCCACTTAAATAAAACCCTAGCGCCGCCTTCTCTTCTAGCAACGCTTGCTCAGGCAACCACGGTTCTACCACAGGCAATTGATGCTTGGTTTCAGAGGCTTCACCAAACAAGCTGTTTTGGCCAGCATGCGAGCTGCTTTGCTCTGCGGCCGAGATTGCTGTGCTCACCGTTGCCAACAATGCCGCTCGATTTGCTTCAATCGTATCAAACGCACCGGCGCGAATGAGAGACTCAATAACGCGACGATTGACTTTACGCAAGTCCAAACGCGCACAAAAATCAAAGATATCGGAAAATTGTCCATCTTGTTGGCGTGAAGCTAAAATCAAATCAATCGCAGCCAAACCAGTACCTTTAACAGCCCCTAAACCGTAGAGCATTTGTTTTGCATTTAATGGCTTAAATTGGTACACACTTTGGTTAATATCCGGCGGCAGCACATCAATCTGGTTCGGCGCACAATCATCAAAGAATATGCGCACATTGTCAGTATTATTCATATCGGCCGACATCGTAGCTGCAATAAATGCGGCCGGATAATGTGCTTTTAGATAAGCCGTTTGATACGCCACTAGTGCATACGCTGCCGCATGGGATTTATTGAAGCCATAGCCGGCAAATTTCTCCAGCAAGTCGAACAGATCATTGGCTTGCTTTTCGTTCAAGCCGTTTTTCTGTGCGCCTTCGTTAAAAATGGCGCGTTGTGCCACCATTTCTTCTGGTTTCTTTTTACCCATGGCGCGCCGCAGCAAATCCGCACCGCCTAGACTATATCCTGCCACCACCTGCGCAATCTGCATCACCTGCTCTTGATACACCGCAATGCCGTAAGTTTCTTTCAGAATCGCTTCGGTCGCCGGGTGTGGATATTCCACACGCTGTAAGCCATGTTTGCGTCGACAAAAATCCGGAATCAAATCCATTGGACCTGGTCGATACAGCGCTACCAGCGCAATAATGTCTTCAAAACAGTCCGGCTTGGCCTGTTTGAGCATGTCTTTCATGCCTTTAGACTCTAGCTGGAATACCGCCGTTGTGTTGGAAGTCTTGAGCAGTTGATAGCTCTTTTTATCATCCAGCGGCAAGGTCTCAAAACTTAATGGCGGTAAATTCTCTTGCGCACGCTGTGCATTGGCATTTTCTAACGCCATGTCCAAAATGGTCAGTGTGCGTAGCCCTAAAAAGTCAAACTTGACGAGGCCTACCGCCTCCACGTCATCTTTATCGTATTGGCTGACCAAGCTGCTGCCATCGGCTTGACAGTAGACTGGGGAATAGTCGGAAATTTTACCCGGCGCAATCAACACGCCACCTGCGTGCATGCCTACGTTACGGACCAAACCCTCTAATCGCAAAGCCAGTTCTAGCAGGCCTGCCACCTCTTCTTCTTTTTCACGACGTTCCTGCAGTTGCGGCTCTTTTTCTAACGCAGATTGCAAGGTAATGCCAAGCTCTAATGGAATCAACTTGGCAATGCCATCGACAAAGTTAAAAGGCAAATCCAACACGCGCCCCACGTCACGAATCACGGCCTTAGCCGCCATGGTCCCGAAGGTAGCAATTTGCGATACAGACGCCAGCCCGTATTTTTGTTTGACATAATCAATGACGCGATCACGCCCTTCTTGACAGAAGTCGATATCGAAGTCGGGCATGGAGACGCGTTCTGGATTCAAGAACCGTTCGAACAGTAAGTTATAGCGTAGCGGGTCTAGATCGGTAATGCCTAGACTATAGGCCACCAGAGAGCCAGCACCAGAACCACGGCCCGGCCCTACTGGTACGCCATTGTGCTTGGCCCAGTTAATAAAGTCCGCCACAATTAAAAAGTAGCCAGCAAACCCCATCTGGTTGATGATTTGACACTCAAATCCTAGCCGCTTTTCATAACTCTCGCGCTTTTGTGCACGGATATTTTCATCGGGATACAAAGCACTCAGGCGCGTTTCCAACCCTAGTTCGGATTGCTGCACCAGAAAGACGTCCAAGCTTTCTTGATTGGGCGTAGGAAAGTCTGGTAAGTAATTTTTGCCTAGCGTTAAACTCAGGTTGCAGCGCTTGGCAATTTCCACACTATTGGTCAAAGCTTCTGGCATATCCGCAAACAGCGTTTGCATCTCTGCCTGCGTTTTAAAATATTGTGATTCAGTAAAGTGTTTAGGGCGGCGACTATCGGCCAACATATAGCCTTCGGCAATGCAGGTGCGTGCCTCATGCGCCATAAAGTCGTCGGCCGTAATAAACTGAATCGGATGGGTGGCGACGACTGGCAAATCCAATGTATGCGCCAGATGCACCGTGGCTTGCACCAATCTATCTTGTGCGCCATGTTGCCCTTGCGGATGTGTACGCTGCACTTCTAGATAAAAGCGGTTAGGAAATAATGCTACCCATTGTTCCGCACACTTTTTAGCCATGGGCAGATTGTCTTGGCTCAATGCATGGCCGATATCACCATGCTTAAAGCCTGACAATACAATTAAGCCTGCGTTAGCCTCGGTTAGCCACTCTTGCTTGATTTCCGCGCGACCGCGATACTGATTTTCTAGATATGCTTTGCTCAGCAACTCACAGAGATGGCGGTACCCCACCAAGTTTTGTACCAAAAAAAGTACACGATGCGCTTGGTCGCGATTCGTCGTATTTTCTATCCAAACATCACAGCCTACCAAAGGTTTAATGCCTGCACTACGCGCTGCTTTATAAAATTTAATCGCGCCAAATAGGTTGGATAAATCGGTCAACGCAAGCGCAGGCATGGCGTCTTGTTTAGCTGCTTTGACATAATCGTCAATGCGTACAATGCCATCCAAAACGGAGTATTCGCTATGGCAGCGCAAATGCACAAAGGCAGGTGTGATGGGTTGGAGTGCGGAATCTTGCATGCCCACATTTTACCTTTGTCAGGCCACAATGACACCCATTAATTGAGGTATTAAGTGAAAGTTTTTTTGCTGGATAACATGGGAGAAAAACAAGCAGTTAATACACAACCACTTGTTTTTAATAGATTATTAAGACTTTCTACTGACCAGCTCGTTGACTTTAGCAATCAACTCATCATCATGCACCGGCTTACCAAAGAACGCATCCACACCAATATCTTTGGCCAAGTTTTGATGCTTATCTGCGGTACGTGAGCTAATCATAATTAACGGTGTGTTGGCTGTACGCGCATCGTCACGAATATTACGGGCCAAACCAAATCCGTCCATACGCGGCATCTCAATATCCGTCAGAATAATATCCGGTGTCACGCCTTGTAATAACTGCAAGGCATCCATTCCGTCTTTGGCCACCAACACCTCATAGCCTTCACGCTCCATCAAACGCCCCAGTACTTTACGCATGGTCAACGAATCATCTACGACCAGCGCTTTTGGCTTGAGTGTGATAGGCGTATCTTGCACTTTTACTTTTACGCTACCCACTGCAAGCACTTCACGGTTGGCTAATAGCAATGGGTTAAGGATGAGAATCACACTACCATCGCCAGTCACGGTGGCACCCATAATACCGGGCACGCGTGCTAACTCCACGCCAATTGGCTTAATCACCACCTCTTGGTTGCCCAGCATTTCATCCACATGCAATGCAATACGATAGTTACCGCTTCTTAATAGCAATACAGATGCATAGGTATGTGCGTCATCTGAGCCTGACTCATTCAGCAACTTAGCAATATGGTGAAATGGATAAGTATTACCCGCCCATACAATCTCACCTGTCTCATTTGCTTTTGCAAGTTCGGCTTGTTTGATTTTTTGTGCTTGCTCAATCATGGCCACAGATATCGCATATTGCGTATTACCAGCGCGCACCATCAACACTTGTGCCACAGTGAGTGTCACTGGCAGATAAATAAAGAACTGTGTCCCTTCGCCCAAACGGCTATCAATATCGATACGACCACCCAAGCCAGTCACTTCACTACGCACCACATCTAACCCCACGCCGCGGCCAGCAATTTGTGTTACTTCGGCAGAGGTTGAGAACCCTGGCTCAAAAATTACTGCCATGAGGGCTTGGTCATTAATCTGTGCTTTCGCATCAATCAGTTTATTTTTGACTGCAATCTCACGTACTTTCTTCAAATTGACGCCGGCACCGTCATCGCTTACCTGAATGCGAATCTCGTCATTTTCTGCTGTCACATGCAAGCGTAATTTACCAGTAGCCGCTTTACCAGCCTTTTGGCGGCTGTCCGGCAACTCAATGCCGTGTGCTACCGCATTCCTCAGCAAATGCTCCAATGGCGCACCAATTTTATCCAGCACGCTGCGGTCAATTTCAGTTTTATCACCCGTAATCGTGAACTCAACGCGTTTTTTCAGCTCACGTGCAGTTTGCCGCACAATTCTATCCATACGCTCAGAGAGTTGTGAGAACGGCAACATACGCACATTCATCAACGTTTGTTGCAATTCACGATTCATACGTGTTTGTTGTTGCAGTGCAGCTTCTGCTTGCCCCAAGTTGCCAATCAAGCCATTTTGAATGGTGGAAATATCGTTCACACTCTCCGCCATCATGCGCGTCAATTCTTGCAAGCGGGTGAATCGGTCAAATTCCAATGGGTCAAACTTCTCATTGGCTTCTTGCAATAAGGTCAAACGTGATTGCAGTTGTGTATCCGCCTCAATCTCTAACTCGCGTAAATAGTTACGCATGCGCGATACGCTCTCGGTCAGATCATGCGAGGTATTTTTGAAACCAATCACTTCTTTATCAATGCGGGAGCGAATAATCGAAATCTCACCGGCCTCGTTAATCAGGCGGTCCAGCACATCTGCACGCATACGCAAGAACTGTGTTTTGCGGTTGCTGTGGCGAATGGTTTGCGCCGCTACATCAATATGCGCTGGCGTAATTGCCGCTACGTCTTCTAACGGTGCATCTTCTGTAGGTTCGTTCTCAACTTGAATCAGTTGTGTGAGGTGTTCAGGCAAATGGCCTTCTTCAAAATAAACACCTATCGCATCTAAATCGGTAAACAAATGCTCAAACGTTTGTGCGTTGGGTTTGGTTTTTAGCGCCTGTACTACGCGCTCTTCCATATTGTGCACAACATTGCCTAGGCTATGTTTACCTGCCATGCGGGCACTGCCTTTAAGCGTATGCAAGGCACGTTGAAGTGCATCCGGATGTTCAGAATCTGGTGGGCTGGCGCGCCATGCTCTAAGTTCAACGCCAATCATTGGCAGCAACTCATCTGCCTCTTCTTGGAACAAAGTGAGAATCTCTGCATCGACGTGCTCAACATCTTCCAGTACATCTGAGCCATCTTCAGAAATATCATTACCCGAAGCGGCAGCTGTATAAATTTCGACAGGCTCATCGCTGACATCTGCCGTATTATCCCAAGGCATTGTCGCAGGTGCGTCTTCCGCTGCCTCTTCTGCTATTTCTCCCAACACTGGCGGGATGAACACGATTTCATTTTCTTCCACTGCAGGTTCTGGCTCAGCTACAGACAGAGGCTCTACTTCATTCGGCAATATTTCAGCAGGTATTTCAGCAGTCTCTACGATCGTCTCTGTTGTGTCATCTGGTGTTAGCAGATTAGCCGCATCTTCAACAGGCGTTGCAGATTTCTTAGCACTGCGTTTGGTAACAGAGGCTGGTTTTTGCAGTGCTTTTAACAGCGCTTTTTCTTCCTTAGGCTCATTGAGCTCAGAAATACGCTGCCACATTCTGGCAACAGATTTCACCACACGTGTATACAACTTGTGGTTGGCTGGCGACCATTCCGCGCCAACCTCATCCAACCAAGCTTCTGCTGCGCGGCCTAGTGCACCCATGTGCGTAAAGCCTGCAGCCAATGCATTGCTGGCCAATGTATGTACTGCACGTCTGGCAGCATCCGAGGGCGCAACTGCCATCGCATGTGCATTGATATTCGCTAAATCTTGCTCCAGCGTAGTAATGTTCAACATGCTTTCGTTTAAGAAAATATTGTATAGCTGGCGACTCAGTTTACGTGTGCCCCCTATCAGCACCACATCATCGCTTGCTTTTTTCTTCGCCGCTTTTTTAGTAGGTTTGTCCCAGCCTTCAATGCGTGCTATCCATTTTTCCGGATTAAACGTCAACGTTTTTTGTTCGCGCAGGGTGTTAGACCAATCGGCAAATTCAGCGGTCACCTGCTCAACCTCTTGTAACTGCGCGCTTGTTAACAAAGCCTTATTGTCCAACACGCCATTTAAAAACGTTTCTACCTTGCCAGCCACTTCACCTAAATTAGTTAATCCAACCGTGCGGCCGCTACCTTTTAAGGTATGGAAACCTCTTCTGACTTCTACCAGCGCTTCATGGCTGGCACTGACTTTAAGTAACTGTAGATTGTTGGCAATATGCGCCAATACTTCTTCGGCCTCTGTTAGATAAATATCCAACAACTCATCATCTAAGGCTGTGTCGGCACTTAAGCGCTCAGGCTGAGTATCTGCTACAACTGCCTCAACAGTAGCCTCTGCAGTTTCCAACGAGGTTGAGGATTGAGGATTGACCACATGCGTCAATGTAGTACGCATTCTCGTCAGTGCTGCATCCATGGCTGATTCGTACTCTGGGCGCACTTTAGGCATGCCTTCAGCATACAAGCCCAGCATACTCAAGCTCTCCGCCAGCAGTTCGAACTCGCCTTGATTGCTTACAAACTGTGGTGATTGGAAAAATTCAATATAGTCCAAGCTCAGTTTGGCAATATTGGCTGGTGTATCCATATCCAACATTTGGAAGATAGAAGCCACTTCTTTAAGCGGTTTTACTGTGAGCGCAAGCGCAGATTTATCGTCCGATTGCCTAAAGAAACCATCCAGCGATTGCTCTACTAGCTTTAATGACTCTTGGATCTGTGACACCACTACTTTAATCGTATCAGCATCCAACTCATTGGTTCTGTCTTGTGCCAGCTGCGTATAGGCTGCGCCAGATGCAATATGCTCCAAACGCTTAATTTCAGACAGTAGTTTTTGGATTTTGCCTGCATCCAACTCTGTATATTCTTGCAATGCTGTTTCGAGCAGATGAATACCTGCAGCGATTTCAATTAAGATCGGATGCGTGGTTTGGCCTGAGCCGTCTCTCAAAAAACCAGTGACTTGTGCCAGTGCCTGATACAAATCAATGACTACTACTTGGCTTAATTGCTGACATAGCGGCTGGTGCTCAGCCAAAATATTGGCACACTTGGTCATCAATATATTGTCGATAGAAATCGTTGTATGTTGGCGATCTTCCACATTAAAATTAATTTTATTGGATAGCTCATTCCAGACATCGCCAATACTTGCCACCACCTCGGCCAATTGCAAGGCTGTATTCACTTCAGCTTGCTCAATCACGCCGTGACCAAACTGATCTAACGGGCTTTCAATATAACTTTGCAAATCAAATAGATGTTTGGCTTTGCTCACCGCGGGATAGTCAGCGTCTGACTCTGCAACGTAATAGAGCATTTCTTTCAACATGTGAGGATTGGCTTTCGGTGCATCCTCCAACAATAATTTTAGCTCTTGGTCTATTTTTCTGCAGATACGTTTGGCACCGGCCAGCGTGGAAATTTTTGAATCATATAAGCTTTGTGCGAATGCACTTGCAGACCACCACATCAACTTAGGCGCGCTACGTGTTTGTGCTTGGCTCACATTGGCAAGCGCATTCACCATCTGCCCGAGCGCATCTGCATCATTACTTTTTAGCCAACTTAATAGCGATTTCTGGTAGCCAAGCCGTTGTTCTGCAATAAATTTAGGGTATGTCGCTTCGTCCATCTCAAGAGTAGCGACATCTTTAGGTGCAGATAAGCTGATATCCGGAAAGAATAAATCACTTTTTTCAATTGGTGCCCCATGCGCGGCAGCTACTGGAGCAAGCGCATCATACAAGCGCAATGGCACGTCACGCGCGCCTTTCATCAGGCTTTCTATATACGCCAACAAGGCATTGACTGCATGCATTAACTGCTCAATGAGTTCTGGCGTGGTTTGAATTTCGCCTTTTTCAAGTGCAGACAAACATTTTTCCAGTGTTGCGCAGTAAAACTTACACCCTTCCAACCCCACCATATCCAGCGCACCGCTGGCTTGGTAGGCATGTGTTTGCGCGTACCGGAGGAACGCGGTATCCGAGATGTTGGCGCCATACTTGTTTAGATTATCTAAAACAGTATGCAGCGACTTATCAATTTCGTCCTTCACCCAAGTTAATGGGCCGATATCAAAATCATTTGACACTTAAATTCATCTCAAAAGTTATAGATTTATCTCAACAGCTTAAGCGAGCTTGAACCCAGCAACTGATTCACGCAACTCTTTCGCCAGCGAAGTCAACTGACCCACAGAGGTAGCAGTCACTTTGGTACCTTCAGTCGTTTGTGTCGTAATCTCTTGAATTTGCTGCATGTTCTTCGTCACGGTAGACGCTACTTGCGTTTGCGCTTCTGTTGCAGATGAAATCGACTCAATCAAACGCGCCAAGTTGTTGGTCACGTTTTCAATCTCGGCCAGTGCTCGGCCCGCCGCATCAGACAGTTGCGCACCCTCTACCACACCCTCGGTACTTTTCTCCATCGCGGCTACCGCAGAGTTAGTATCGGTCTGAATCGTTTTTACAATGGCACCAATCTGCTTGGTCGCCTCGGATGAACGTTCCGCCAATCGCTGCACCTCTTCTGCAACCACCGTAAAGCCTCGACCCGCTTCACCCGCTGACGCTGCCTGAATCGCCGCATTCAACGCCAAAATGTTGGTTTGTTCTGTAATGTCAGAAATCAAGTCCACGATCTCACTAATCTCTTGTGAGCTTTCACCCAAACGTTTAATCCGTTTTGAGGTTTCCTGAATTTGCTCACGAATACTGTTCATACCTTGAATCGTGTTTTGTACCGCTTTAGACCCTTGTGACGCCGCTTGCAATGAACGCTGCGCAACCTCGGACGCCTGACTCGCGTTGCTCGATACTTGCAAGATAGAACGTGTCATGGTGGTCACCGCATCTGTTGTATCGGTAATTTGTTTGTATTGCTGCTCAGTCGCTGAAAGCAAGGATACTGAAGTCTGCTGCGCCTGCGCGGTTGCCGTGTTCACCTGCTCTGACGCGCGCGTAATCTCGGTTACCAGATCGCGCAAGTTATCAATCGTATAGTTAATGGAGTCAGCAATCGCCCCGGTAATATTTTCACGCACTTGCGCACGTACCGTTAAGTCACCATCCGCCAAGTCACCCATCTCATCTAGCAAATTCAGAACCGCCATTTGGTTGGACTGTCCGTCATCTTCCAAACGTTTCACCGAAGTATCAATGGCTTTTACTTGACGAATACCGAAATAAATCATGGCAAACACAATCGCCAGGCCCAATAAGACCAAGGCCGCCAAAATACTCACCAGCAAGCTTGAAACCTCTTCTGATGTTTTGCTTGAGAGCTTTTCCACTTCATATTTAAGTGTGTTGGCTGTTTGCTTGTTTACCTCATAGGCACTGGCTAAATCGGCCAGCGGCTTAGCGGCTGCAATCGCGCCTAACTTAATCGCCGCATCAAAGTCTTTGTTAAAGATACGATAAAAATTCTCGTTAGATTTAGCCACAGCTTCAAATGCGCCAGTCATGTTGCCGGCTTCAGCGTTGGCTTTCCAGTACGCTAGACGCTCTTTAAACACAACCTCGTAACGCTTTACTTCTTCCAGTTTTTTATCACGTTTCTGATAATCGCCGTTGGTCGTTGCTACATAAGCTTCATTGGCTGCCGCAAACGCATCCACCGCATAGAGTGAAGGTGGAGAAATATCGGCACGCAAATCATTGTTCTTTTGTATCTTGTTGAATTCGGGTCCGTTGACGCGCACTTGGTGAATCGTATACGCCGCCAACGCAGTAAATACAACGAAACCAATCACCGGCCAATACACCTGGGCGTAACTTGTTTTACCGCCAGATACAGCCTCTCGTTTAGCAAAGAGCTGTTTTACTTTTTCTGGAATTGCTTTTATAAAACCTACATTAATCGCCATTTGAATCCCTCTGTTTTCCCTACGATTTTTTATGAGTACCGAATATTAATATGACTGAATAAACTCTTTTGATTGCACCAACTTAGCACAATCAAGCACCATCCATTGATTGCCATCCTGATCTTCATATACATCATGTTGCATACAAAACGCATGCTCTAGTGTATCGGTCACCTTCTGCATTCCTTCAAGCTTGCGTAGCCCAACTAACTTTTCTACCAAAAATGCCACATGCGAAGTCACTTCATCGCTCATGAGCAACACGCGCGCACTTGAGCTGATTAATGTGGCCACGCCATTCATCAATTGCCCAATATCGTTAATGGCATACAATACGCCACGCACATTGGCCACCCCTAGAAACCAGCTTTTCACCAAGGGCACCGGGTAAATTTCCATCATCGGTAATGTCTCGCTGATTTCCTGCATATTGACCAGCACATTTTTACCGGCAATCACCACACCCAAATAGCCGGCGGGTGTTGCTGAGCCCGCTTTTTTAGCTTCTTCCAGCCGTTCTAGAATATTGGCTTGGTAGTTTTTAAGTGTGTTTTTTGCCGCCATGACCTATCCAAGTTTAGCAATAATCGCCAAGAGTTCAGCTTTATCAATTGGCTTTTGCAAACAGCCTTTGGCGCCCATTTTTTCTGCCCAAGCCAAATCTGTTACCTGCAATTTACCTGAGGTGAGCACAATAGGAATATTGGCTGTGGCCGGATCTTTTGTCAGCGTTCTTGCCGCTTGAAACCCTGTTATACCTGTCATGATGATATCCATCACGATTAGATCTGGGGCTAATCCAGCCGCTTTCTCTACACAGGCCTCGCCACTCTCTAATGCTTGCACTTCAAAATTATTAGCTTCCAACATTTCTGTTAAGTAAAAACGATCCGTTGCCGAATCATCTACTACCAGTATTTTTTCTATTGCCATAATGAATCCTTATTTTTGAATTATTCTGGTTAAATTTTTACGTACTCAGTAACAGCTGCCACCAGTGTTTCTTGCGTAAACGGTTTGGTCAGATACTCATCTGAACCGGCCATGCGGCCACGAGCACGATCAAACAAACCGTCTTTGCTGGAAAGCATAATGACTGGGGTAGATTTAAATCGATCATTACGTTTAATCAAACTACAGGTCTGATAGCCATCCAAACGCGGCATCATAATGTCAATAAAGATAATTTGCGGGTGCTGATCGGCGATTTTAGAGAGCGCGTCAAAACCATCCTCTGCCAAGATAACTGCATACCCTGCATTTTTTAGAAAAATTTCAGCACTGCGTCGAATAGTATTGCTGTCGTCAATTACCATGACTTTTACTGCTGCTAAATCACTGTTGGACAATTAATTTACGCTCCTGTGTTGTACGTTGTTTACCTGTCAACTCTTGTCTCATTTTTATCTAGGTTAACTTTAAATTCCGGTAACAATCCTTTACATTTGTAGAAAAATATTACATTATCTAAACAGAAATGCAACACTTAGCTTACATTTGTGATAAAACACTTTAACATTTAATGCTAAAAATGGGTAATTTAGATACATTCCTCAAGTTAATTTTTTTAAGGGCTGCAATCAATGTTAATCAGACAAGAATCTGTAGATGCCAAGGGCGCACTCAAAGATCTACCTGCTACATCACCACTTCCAACCGCCAATCTGGTGCTCGCTTTCTCTTCAGTGAAGCGATTTTCGGAAGGTAAATTGCAATCCTACTTAAAAGCGCGCTACCCAACTGCACAAGTCATCGGCTGTACCACATCGGGTGAAATTAATGCAAATGGTGTCTTTGATGACAGCATTCAAATCACTGCCATTATGTGGGAAAAAGTAGTGCAACGTGTAGCGCAAACCAAAATGTCTGGCATGCAAAACTCATTTGAAACAGCTGCTTTATTAGGTAAGCAGTTAAAAGACAACACGTTAAAAGCATTATTGGTGATTTCAGATGGTTTAAATGTAAACGGATCCGAACTCCTCAAAGGTTTCCAAAGCGTATTGGGTGAAGTCCCCATTATTGGTGGCTTAGCGGGTGATGGCGGTGCTTTTGTAAAAACACTACAGATATTTAACGAGACCGTGTCTGACGGCATGATTATCGCGGTGGGCTTATATGGTGACTCTTTGATTGTATCCAGTGGTGCCTTGGGTGGCTGGAAACCGTATGGTCCCCCACGAAAAATCACCAAATCAGAAAAAAATATTGTGTACGAAATGGACGGCAAACCTGCCCTACCGCTGTACCGCATGTATATTGGTGAAGCCTTTTCCAAAGGCTTGCCGGGTACGGGACTTAAATTCCCATTGGCCATCATCGAAGAAGGTAAGCGCGATGTAGAGAAAATCCGCACATTACTCGCCGTGAATGCCGATAACAACAGCCTCACCTTTGCAGGCAACGTGGAGGAAGGCGAAACCGTACGTTTATGTCAAACCAACCATGATCGCCTAGTGGAGGGTGCTGGCGCAGCCGCTGAACTAGTAATGGATGGCTTGGGCGAGAACAAAACCAATCAAACCGGTTTAGCTTTATGTGTAAGTTGCGTAGGCCGCAAAGGTGTGATGGCTGAGCAGGTGGTGGATGAAGTCAAACAGGTTCAACTGATATTGGGGGCCAAAACCAATATCACTGGCTTTTACTCTTATGGCGAGCTTGCGCCACGCCCCAATACCTCAGACAGCGTGCTACATAATCAAACCATGACGATTGGCTATTTAAGCGAAAACGTACTCGCCTGAATCGCCGGCACATAGCGCGCCTCAGTTAAAGTATGTTATAAAGCATTTGTGTCATGCAAATGCTTTTTTTGCTATTCATCCAGTGTTAAGTAAGTCGAAAAAGGAATACCGATGCCTAATGCCGTAACTTTGATGGGAAGCCCTGTTCTCATCGAGGGCGTTTTACCAAAAGTGGGAGAGCACATCCCTGAATTTACATTGGTCGATAAAAATCTTGACGATGCGACCTTAGATAATTTTGCCGGAAAACGTAAAGTGCTTAACATTTTTCCGAGCCTCGACACCCCTACCTGTGCCAGCTCTGTAAGACGCTTTAACCAACTCGCAAGCGGCATGAAAAATACAGTTGTGCTCAATATTTCTGCTGATTTACCTTTTGCCCAAAATAGATTCTGTGCGGCTGAAGGCCTAGACCAAGTCATTAATTTATCTACTCTGCGCGGACGCGATATGCTTAAAAATTATGGCGTACTCATCGTCACTAGCAAACTGGCTGGATTAGCCACGCGTGCGATTATCATTGCGGATGAACACAATGTAGTCAAACACGTAGAATTGGTTCCGGAAATTGCTAACGAACCTAATTATCAAGCAGCGTTAAGAGCATTAAAGTAATTGGCATATGTTCAATATGCTATCTAAGTGATACCTTACTGTTTTCTACGATTTAATCACAACATCCATTGAGTGATTTATTCACGATGTGGATATTGACCATAACAATAAACAATTCATATTTCATTCATTATTAAGGAGAATATTCATGTCGACAGTCACTCTTAAAGGCGGCCCAGTAACAGTAGGTGGTAACTTCCCTAGCGTTGGTCAAACCGCACCAGACTTTCAATTAGCAGATGCAAAGCGTGTATTACAATCATTAAGCGCTTATGCTGGCAAACGTAAAGTGCTCAATATTTTTCCAAGTATTGATACGCCTACTTGTGCGACTTCTGTACGTACTTTTAATCAAAAAGCAAGCAAGATAGACAATACCGTTGTGCTCTGCATTTCGGCTGACCTACCTTTTGCCCAAAGCCGTTTTTGCGGTGCAGAAGGCATTGAGAACGTCGTAACACTCTCTACTTTCCGTGACACTGCAAAGTTTGCCAATGACTTTGGTGTCAATATTGTCGATAGTAGCTTGGCTGGCTTAACTGCACGTGCAGTGGTGGTATTAGATGAAAACAATAAAGTGCTGCATAGCGAACTGGTGAGCGAAATTGCAAACGAGCCAAACTATGACGCAGCTTTAGCTGTGTTATAAGCCAACTAAGCCGTAAACGTAATATTAAAAAGCCCTGCGATTGCAGGGCTTTTTAATTAAGAGTGCTTATCTCCACAACGCACTTATAAGCTTACTCATACGCCGTATATTTAGCATTACTCCCCTTGGCTTTTTCTACCGGGTACTTTTGTGCATTCAGTTCAATTTTCTGGTTAGCCGCTTCAATCAAATCGATATTCAAAACCTCTGCAATTCTGAGTAAATAGACAAAGGTATCGGCAAGCTCATGACTCACGGCTTCGCGTTTCTCGGGTGTTAACACCATGCTATCGGCTGGCGTATCCCACTGAAATTGCTCCACTAATTCGGCAGCTTCTACAATCATTGCCATGGCTAAATTTTTAGGTGTATGAAATTGCGCCCAATCGCGCTCGGCAACAAAGGCATTCACACGTGTACGTAACGCTTGCAAACTATCATTCGTCTCTATCATGCATATTCTCAAACAGTGTCCGGCTGCAAGGCTTCTAGCATTCTTTCTGACTGCAATAATGCTGAAAAATCTTCCGCCGTGAGTGGTTGACTAAAATAAAACCCTTGAATCTCATCGCATTCATATTGTTTAAGATAAGCCAATTGCTCAGCAGTTTCTACCCCCTCTGCAATCACCTTAAAGTTTAAACTGTGTGACATTTTAATAATCGCCGTAATAATCGCTGCATCATTGGCATCCGTTTTAATATCACGAATGAAGCTTTTATCAATTTTAATAGTATCAATCGGCAACCGTTTCAAATAAGACAAGCTTGAGAAACCAGTGCCAAAATCATCGATCGATAACCTCACGCCCATGTCTTTAAGCGAGATTAAATCACGAATACCTTCGCTATCACCATGGATCGCAACTGTTTCAGTGACTTCCAGCTCCAGGTATTGCGGGTTCAAACCACTTTGCAATAAGACTTTTGACACTTCGTTTAAAAAACCTGAATGTCTGAGTTCGACTGCCGATACATTAATCGCAATAGGAATCGGCCGCAACCCCATGGCTTGCCATGCTTTATTTTGACGACAAGCCTCTGACAACACCCACTGCCCAATCACCTTAATCAACCCCGTATCCTCAGCGGTTGGGATAAACACATTCGGCGCGATGATGCCATTTTCAGGGTGCTGCCAACGAATCAGCGCTTCAGCGCCGACTATCTTACCGGTTTTGAGTGACACTTTCGGCTGGTACATCAATATAAACTCATGCTGTTTGGCAGCTTTATGCAAACGATTCTCGAGCGCTACTTGATCGGCGATACGTGTACTGAGCTCTTTAGTAAAGAATTGATAATTGTTTCTGCCCAAGCCTTTTGCATAATACATGGCTGCATCGGCATTACGCATCAGCATGTCGGCGGTACTGCCATCTTCAGGATAAATTGAAATACCTATACTGGCCGACACCTTTAACTCGTGGGTACCAATCTGGTAGTAATCGTTCGTTGCATTCAGTAGTTTTTGTGCGATTTCCGCAGGCGCCATTGGGCTATCGACTTCAGAAAGCAGAATCACAAATTCATCACCACCCTGGCGGCTAATGGTGTCTGTCGTGCGAATACAAGCTTGTAATTTTCTGCTTAAAAATTTAAGTAATTGATCCCCAACGTCATGCCCCAAGGTATCGTTAATTTTCTTAAAGTGATCAATATCTAAATAAATGATGGCCACTCTAGATTTTTTACGCTTGGCTGCGCCCAGCGCTTGAGTAATACGGTCTGTCAACAATAGTCGGTTAGGCAAATCGGTGAGGAAATCATGCTCTGCCAAGTAGGACATTTTTTCGGCCATTTGCTTGGCACTACTCACATCATGAAACACCAGCACCACACCCAGCATTTCTCCGCCTTCACTTTTAATCGGCGCGGCTGAGTCCTCAATGGCAAACTCCTGGCCTGTTTTAGCAATCAGCATGGTGTGATTGGCTAGCCCACATACCTGCCCATGCGCCAGCACCACATCAACCGGGTTGGCTGCCAATTTACGTGTACTTTCATTGAGAATTCTAAACACCTCTAGCACAGGCTTACCTATGGCATCTTCTTTCGTCCATCCAGTCATAGATTCTGCAACAGGGTTCAAATACGTGACATTAGAGCTCATGTCCGTCGTAATCACGCCATCTGCAATGGACTCCAAGGTCACCAGTGCTTGCTTTTTCTCTTTAAATAAAGCGTGTTCAATCGTTTTTCGGCGATCAATTTCATGCTGCAACTCAGCATTTGCATTGGTTAACGCTTGCGTGCGCTGTTGCACGATCGCTTCCAGATTGTTATTGAGCTCCTCTAATTGAGACTCTGCCTGCAAACGCTGTTTGACTTCATATTGCAGTTGATCGATGTTCTTTTGAAGTTGTTTGGTGCTGGTCATGGTGAGTGCGATTGGCATCAACCGCCACAACATGAAAGCAGTGAGCGCAGAAGCGATTGCTGTAATGCCCTTGATGCTTGCATCTACCCAATACGCAGGCATCCAGATCGTGACAATCGACACTAAATGGGTCATGCCGCAGGCAAAGATAAATACCGAGAACATCACAAAAATCCAGTTGAACTCAATATCGGCACGCCTTTTGACCAGATATAAGAGTGCAAGCGGAATAGTGAAATATGAGAGTGCGATCACACTATCGGAAACTACGTATAGCCACAACAACACTGGCGTCCACAAATAACAATGCCCGTGTGGCATGAACTCGCTTGGAATTAATAATCCTAAAAGACTTTCCACACACTCTCCCCTTTTTACCCAACTAATGTTCTTGTGATTGGATGACAAACCATGTGTTACGCGCAGAGCATGTAGCAAGACTGTGAATCGTGCACTAAATGCAAAGTATGAGGTATCAAAAAAATATGGATACCAGAGGTGATTGTGATTATTTTTATAATTATGAGCTTGCAAGGCAGATATTACCTTGCAAGTGATTTGAATTACAACGGAATTTTATCTTCTTTGCGATTAGAGCCAGCGACCATTTTAATTTCAAACAATCGACACTCTAAAGGCCCGTTGAAAAGTGGGGTACGCTTGCTTGGGGTTAAGCGCATTAATTTTGGCAAACGTAAGTCATTGGTCAAAAAATAGGTGTTCCAACCCGAAAATTTACGTTTAAGTGTTTCTCCCATTTTTGGGTAGAGCAATGCCAATTCTTCATCTTCGCCAATACGCACGCCGTAAGGAGGGTTTGCCACCAACACACCTTCATCAGCAGGCGGCACGGCGTCGGTAAAGTTCACATGAGCAACTTGCACGGCTTCTAGCAAACCCGCTTCTGTAAGGTTTTGCTTGGTCACACGCACTGCACGCAAATCCATATCACTGCCATACAGTTTTTGGAAGTTGGCCGGCTTAACTGCTTTTAAGGCTGCATTTTTGATCTTTTTCCAGGTATCGGATTCAAAGTTTTTGAGTTTTTCAAACCCAAAACTACGGTGTAATCCCGGAGCAATCTGCAAAGCCATCATGGCGGCTTCTAACAAAAAGGTACCACTGCCACACATCGGGTCCAGTAAAGCCTGTCCTGGTTTCCAACCGGTCAGTTGCAATATGCCTGCCGCCAAGTTCTCACGCAGCGGTGCTTCAATACTGGCTTTACGGTTACCGCGCTGATACAAGGCATTGCCTGAGGTATCCACATAGTATTGATAACTGTCGGCTGTCAGATATGCGTGCACACGCACTGCAGGCGTTTTGGTATCAATGTACGGGCGTGAGTTGACGACTTGGCGGAATTTATCGCAAATGGCATCTTTGATTTTCAATGTGGCAAACTCTAAGCTTTTGAGTGGGCATTTAACACCCGTCACTTTCACCATAAAGTCATGCTTCACCTCAAACCAATTGGGCCAATTGAGCTTATAGGCGGCTTGATACAAATCATCTTCAGTGGCATATTTCCCACGCCCTACTTGAATCAAGATACGTGTAGCTATGCGCGAATGTAAGTTGGCGTGATAGCACACCGCCAGTTCACCAACAAAGCTTACGCCACCATCAGTGGGTTTGATGTCACGGGCACCGCTCGTGTGTAGTTCGTTTACGAGTAACGCTTCCAGCCCTCTGGGGCAAGTCGCAAAATATTGATTCATGTGTGTTCCTAATCCTAGGTTTAATCCTGAGTGCTAATGATCTAGACTTCTAATCGACGTGCTGTCCACGCATATGGTCGAAACTAAACTGTAATTTGTTGTGTGGGTTATTGGATATTAAGCGCTCTACCAGATCGACAAAATCAATACGATGTTCCAAAGCTAATTGTTGCGCACGCGCTTGTAGCTGTGCCAGCTTAATGACAGGTGTGTTGGCTTGTTTAAATCCAAATACCACAATATTGCCTGGTTTACCGGTTGGCAACATCAGCACATGGCCATCAAAACTTTGCTCTATACGCTGCAAGTAAACATCAAAATTCTTGTCGCTACCCCATAAATTGATGACGAATATGCCATCGTAGCGCAATATCTCGGCGCAATCGTCAAAAAAAGCCTGCGTACAAAAGTCTGGGGGAATCCCCACGCTATCAAACGCATCAATCATCAAGACATCACAAACATTCAGATGCTCTTGTAAATACGCAATGCCATCGGTCTGCAATACATTGAAGCGTGCATCTTCCTCTGGCACATAAAAATGACTACGGGCAATCTGAATCACTTGCGGATTAATTTCGACCACGGTCTGTGCAATATCTGAGCAATACTGCCAAATATACTTAGGCACAGATCCACCCCCCAAACCAATGGTGAGCACCTGCTGTGTATCTTGCTTAAATAACAAAAACCCCATCATACCGCGCGAGTAAGGCAACTCTAGCGCAAAGGGCTCTTTCACACGCATGCTGCTTTGCACGGTCACCGAGCCTAAATGCATAGAGCGCACGCCATCCATCTCAGTGACCTCAACAACACTGGTATCCGCGACACTTTTATGAATTTTTCGATTAAATCTAAACATAGCGCGTGCTTATTCGGCGCTTTCAGTGTCTTCAAACATTTCAGCTTCAGTGCTTGCTTCTGCTGGCGTTGTTTCTGACTGTACCGCTTCTGGCTGAATTTCTAGCACTCCTTTGAATTGGCAATGCAATTCCATCAATAAGGTATCTACTTTTTGTACTACCAACTGCACACGCGTACCCGCTTTTAATTCTGGCAAGCTTGGCACTTTGGTCATATAGGGCAATGCTTCTAAACGTACAAGGTTTTCGCGCCAAACCGTTGCTTGAATCTCGGTGATATTTTCTTGAATCAAGTATTGTAAGCACCAAAAACGCTCCATGCGTGTCTGAAATTCGTTGTAGGCGTTATAGGTCAAATCAAAATTACGCATATGTCCCACAATCACATCACTGTTGGCAGGGTACACCGGCGGCGTCATTTGCACGGCCGCAATCAATTGGCGTTGATTGATCAAATCCACTGCGCGTCGCAATGGTGATGTGCTCCACGCATATTGCGCCACACCTAAGCCTTGATGCCCTTCTGCTTTGGTCGTCATATACACTTTACCGCCATTTTGCGCGCGATAGATGCCCGGTAATTTGTGTTCGGCCAATAGTGCGCCCCATTGGCTATTGGCCTCAATCATCAGTTCTGCCACCAATTTATCCATGGGTGAACCGCGTTGGCGATTCACGATACTGACTTTGCCGTCATCGACATAAAAATTGTAGTCCACTTGTGGTGGTCGCGTGGGGTCATACTTGCCGCGTGCTTTTTCTAAACTTTCGGCAAACTGAAACAGGTAAAGCAACCGTGACCAAAATAGGTGACCGGTATCTGCATCCAATGTACTTTCATTAAAATAAGGCTCAAGACTGTCATGCCGCAAATTTTCAGCAATCTTGATACGCTCTATCTTAGTTTCACGCTTCACCACACTAAAATCTGGCGCCACTTCAATATAGAGCGATAGCACAGGCTTAATCTCGCCAGCATCTAAACTAAACGGACGGATCGCAGCTTCTGGCAACATCGTGATCTTGTGTCCGGGCATGTATACCGTAGACAAGCGCTTCATCACTTCTGTATCGAGTGGCGTATTAGGTAGCACGCCCAAAGCAGGCGCTGCAATATGTACGCCCACTTGGGTATTGCCATTTGCAAGCAATGTGACCGACAAGGCATCATCAATCTCTGTGGTGGTACTGTCGTCAATACTAAATGCTTCAACCTCTGACACTGTTAAATCGCCGGGAGCTTCGGCAATGTCAAATGTGCCAAACTCGCCACCATGTGGAAAATATTCCCGCAAAAATGCACCCAAATGATAATCATGTACCGATGGAATCGCCCCCGCATTTGCCAGCACTTGTATCGGCATTAGGTGCAAATCATGCGTGGCTTGCTCTAGCGCTTTCCATTCCAAGGTATTTTTGTCCGGCGCGTAGCACAGCATATCCAGCTTACTTGCAAAGCTCTCTGGCAACTGCCCTAGTTTCAAGGCTTCAGTCATCTGTGCAACGTGCTCAGCTTGCAGACGTTTTTTTTCTTGGCCAGCTAAGGCTGCTTTGAGGGTATCCGCTGGTGCCGATTTATAGTTGCCTTTACCTTTGCGGTAAAAGTACATGGGGGCTGCATGCAGTTTAGTGGCGACAGCTGCGGACTGCACTGGGGTAGGTTTTACACCATAATATTCTTGCGCAAGGGCTAAAAAGTTAAACTCGGCTTCGCCGCAACATTCCCACAAAAAATCGGTATCTAGCGTATCGGCTTCTGCGTTTGCGGCGTCCATAAATCCAGCGATCGATTGTTCAAATCGCATCAACACATTCGCCACTTTGATTTTAGAGCGCTTACCGCTGCTGGACTCTATTTGTAGCGAACTGTCAGCTTCTGTCATGATGGAGGCGACTTTAAAGCCACCATCTTCTTCATAAAATACGTTCATTCAAAAC
>Ga0123394_1042325_pt1 | contig 39030 bp, 44 predicted proteins | sample T10HHNO3metaT_FD_89922 | JGI IMG/M metagenome (GOLD analysis project Ga0123394, IMG submission 89922) | Methane-oxidizing artificial microbial communities from Washington, USA to study methane cycling - T10-HHNO3 metaT (Metagenome... ...
ATGCTTGATTTGAGCACACAGAAATAGTCTTTATAATGGAGGCAATTCAATTTTATGTGCGCTACTTGTTATGACAGCTATTTCTCTTTCTGTGCAATATGCCACGCATATGCCCCATTTACCCACTAAGCAGCAACTTAAGCGTTGGGTGCGTGCTGCGGTGCGTGTGGAAACAGAAGTTGCCATTCGCATTGTCGATGCAGAAGAAGGGCGTGCCTTAAATAGTGCTTATCGCGGCAAGGATTACGCTACAAATGTACTGACGTTTCCACTGACAGAAGAGCCCCATCTGATGGGCGATATTATTATTTGTGCGCCGGTAGTCGAATCAGAAGCGCATGCACAAAATAAATCCCTAGAAGCGCATTATGCACACTTAACGGTGCATGGCATATTGCATTTGCACGGATATGACCACGAAACTGAGCCGCAAGCGGAGCTCATGGAGGCGCTTGAGGTAACAATTTTGCAAAAATTAGGGTATCCTAATCCCTATCTCTTTACACAGGATGCCTAACCCGCATTTAGCATGGCCAGTGAGTCGGAAAAACCCCAACATAAACCCAGCTTATTAGAACGTTTAAGCCACTTTTTACTACGCGAACCAGAAGACCGCGAGCAGTTAGTAGAGCTACTGCATAGCGCTTACGAAAATCACCTGATGGATAGCGACTCTCTCGCGATGATTGAGGGTGTGCTGCAAGTCAGCGAGATGCAAGTACGTGACATTATGATCCCGCGTTCGCAAATGGATGTGATTGATATTACCCATCCGCCAGAAACATTTATTCCGCATGTGATTGAAACTGCACACTCACGTTTTCCCGTAATTGAGGACAATAAAAACGATGTGATTGGCATACTCCTTGCTAAAGATTTACTAAGGTATTACGCGGGTGAAGATTTTGATGTGCGCGATATGTTGCGTCCGGCTGTATTCATTCCAGAATCTAAGCGCTTGAATGTGTTGTTGAAAGAGTTTCGTAGTAATCGTAATCATATTGCGATTGTGGTCGACGAGTACGGTGGTGTGGCAGGAATGGTCACCATTGAAGACGTGCTGGAACAAATTGTCGGCGATATTGAAGATGAATACGATTACGATGAAGACGAAGACAACATCATTCATCATGTGGATGGGCAGTACCGGGTAAAAGCGCTGACGGAAATTACGGATTTTAACGAAGCGGTAGGTACGCAATTTAGTGATGAAGAGTTCTCTACAATTGGTGGTTTGGTGGTGAATCGATTTGGGCATTTGCCTAAACGTGGAGATGCCATCAATATTGATAACATCAGAGTCACAGTGGTTAGAGCGGATAGTAGGCGCTTACATTCTATTTTGGTGGAAGTGCTGCCGGAAGAGCCTTACCCGATAGAAAACACATAACAGCACGGGCTTTTGTTTGCGCGCAATATACTGTTGAACTAATTTTAAATTCGCTTCTCATAATATCATTGATAGGAGAGTGTCATGAAAATTTGGCAAACCGCAGGTGTATTAAGTATTGCATTGAGTGCATGGCATGTGAATGCGGGCGAAATTAAAACCGAGCCGCTGGCTGGTGAGTTGCCGACAGAAGAGAAGGCGTTTGTGAATGCCATTGGCAAATTAAACAAAGCCAAAATTGTAGAGTTGCTTGGTGAACCGGCAAAAGCGGAAGATGTGAAACTCAAAGATTCTGGCCGAGTGGTGGCGTCTATCTGGCATTACCATTACATCAACACAGCTGCCGATGGCGAATATTATCAAACAACCGAGCTGGATTTTATTGACGACCAAGTGAATGTAGTAGTGTTTCTAAATAATGATGGTAGCGAGCAAGTGCCCGCAGGGCAAAAATATGAAGTGCCGGAAGTTAAACCGGAAATGTAAGCTCTAGAATAAATAAGCTAATGTAAGCTTAGATGAGTAATGTTAAAAAAGGCGCCTTAAGCGCCTTTTTTATTCAACCTTTGCGTATCCAGGCTTATTTTTTAAGTGAGTCGCGAATCTCACGCAACAACACTACATCCTCTGGCGTTGGTGCTGGTGCGGCGGCAGGTTCTGCTTTTTTCAGTTTATTCATGATGCGTACCATTTGAAAAATGATAAACGCTAAGATGATAAAGTTAAGTGCGATCGTAATAAAGTTACCGTAAGCCAATACAGCGCCGGCTTTTTTGGCTTCGATTAAGGCCAGACCAGCTTCTTGGCCATTCAATGGAATGTACATATTGCTAAAATCCAAGCCTCCAACCAATGTGCTTACTACGGGCATGATGATGTCGCCTACTAGCGAATCCACAATCTTACCAAAGGCTGCGCCGATAATCACACCCACGGCTAAGTCCATGACATTACCTTTTAATGCAAACTCCTTAAACTCTGACATCATGCTCACGATGTAAACCCTCCTCGTATCAATTATTAATTAGTAACCGTTAAACTACCCGTTTAATATAGTCCGCTCGCAATTCTTGTGTCAATCAACTTCGTGATTATTCATTTTTGCTGCCACTTTTGTACATGAAGTGTGCGCGCAGGCGTTACAATCCGAGGGTTTTAATTCGTTACTCAATCATCAATATGCTTAAAACAGCCTGTCTTAAACAAAATATCTGGGCGTTGCTTGCAGGCGCGCTGACTGTGTTTGGCTTTGCGCCTTACGGACTATTTGTTGCGCCGCTACTTGGTTTGGGTGTGCTGTTTTACTTATGGCAAACATCTGAGCAACCCAAGCAAGCTTTTAAGTTGGGGCTAAGCTTTGGCTTGGGTCTGTATGGATTTGGCATTTATTGGATTTATATCAGCCTGCATGAATTTGGTGGTATGCCATGGTGGTTCGCCGGGTTTTGTACGTTTTGCCTGTGTGCATTTATGGCCTTGTTTCCTGCAATGGTCGGCTATGTAAGCAAGCGCATCGGCTATCTATGGTTGAGTGCGCCTGTGTTATGGGGCATGTCAGACTGGGTACGTAGCTGGATATTCACAGGATTCCCTTGGTTGACCATGGGCTATAGCCAAGTGCCACATAGCCCTTTGGTTGGATTCATGCCTATATTCGGCGTGTATGCAGCTTCTACATTGACTGCATTGGTGGCTGCGATAGTGGCTTATTGGTTTGCGCAACCGCAGCAGAGCAGTATTTGGAAGCGTAATGCGATTGCTTGTATTGTTGTGCTTGTTGTTTCAGGTTTTTTACTCAAAGCAGTGGAATGGACCAAGCCAATTGGCAAGCCGATAAGTGTGGCTTTACTGCAAGGCAATATTAGTCAGTCCATCAAGTGGTCGCCCGATGTGGCTGGCCAGACCATTCGCCAATATCTGGAGATGGTGGAGCAAAGCAAAGCACAGCTGATTGTATTGCCAGAAACCGCTTTGCCAGTGATTGCGCAGCAACTGGATGCGTCAACAGTAGAGCGCTTGCGCGCGCATGGAAAGCAAAACCAAGGGGATGTGCTGGTGGGCTTGGTGCAATACGATGCTACGAATGAAAGTTACTTTAATAGTGCTATTAGTTTTGGTACTGCGCCAATGCAAGCGTACTCTAAAAGCCATTTGGTGCCGTTTGGTGAATTTATTCCGTTCAAAGCAATCTTCGGCTGGATCTATCGTGATTGGTTGAATATTCCGTTGAGTGATTTATCGCGCGGAGGTAATCAAGTGCCCATGCAGTTGGTTAATCAGCATGTTGCCGTGAATATTTGCTACGAAGATGTATTTGGTGAAGAAATTATTCGGCAATTGCCAGCAGCCACCTTGCTGGTCAACATGAGTAACGATGCATGGTATGGGCAATCATTTGCTGCGGAACAGCATATGCAATTTAGCCAGGCGCGCGCCATTGAAACCGGGCGCATGATGCTCAGAGCCACCAACACTGGCGCGACAGCAATCATTGACCAGCATGGTGTAGTGCTAGCGCATGCACCGCACGATACACAGGTGATATTGGAAGGAAATGCGCAGGGCTACCAAGGTACCACGCCCTATATTGCATGGGGAAACTGGCCATTTATTCTATTCAGCATTGGTGTAATTGCTTTTGTTTTATGGCGTAAAACCAAGTAAAATCGAGGTTTTAGCAATCATCATTTTTACGCCTGCTTTAAACTTTGTTTTGTAGAAAAAAGACAAGGAGGCAAGGCACAGGCAGTACGGTTAAAGTACGACAAGCCGAAGCTGACAACGTATTTTTTGGAATAAGAACAAATGTCACTGACTTTTCAGCAAATTATATTAACGCTACAAGACTATTGGGATAAACAGGGCTGTACCTTGCTGCAACCCTACGATATGGAAGTAGGCGCTGGCACAAGCCACACTGCTACATTTCTGCGTGCACTAGGCCCAGAGCCATGGAAAGCGGCCTATGTGCAACCAAGCCGTCGTCCTAAAGATGGCCGCTATGGCGAAAATCCAAATCGTTTGCAACATTACTATCAATTTCAAGTGGTGCTTAAACCAGCCCCAGCTAATATTTTGGAGCTGTATTTGGGCTCGTTAGAAGCATTGGGCTTTGACTTAAAACAAAACGATGTGCGCTTTGTAGAGGATGACTGGGAAAACCCGACGCTGGGTGCTTGGGGCTTGGGCTGGGAAGTGTGGCTCAATGGGATGGAGGTTACGCAATTTACGTACTTCCAGCAAGTCGGCGGCATTAACTGTAAGCCTATTACCGGTGAAATCACTTATGGCTTAGAGCGTCTCGCCATGTATTTGCAAGGTGTGGAAAATGTATACGACCTCACTTACTCACCCGGCGTGAAATATGGTGATGTGTTCTTACAAAATGAAAAAGAGCAATCTGCTTATAACTTTGAGCATAGCGATGTCGATTTTCTGTTGATCGCATTTAATGCGCACGAAAAACAAGCCAAACATTTGATGGAAGAAAAACTTGCATTGCCAGCGTATGAGCAAGTGCTCAAAGCCGCCCATACGTTTAACTTACTAGATGCACGTGGTGCGATTTCTGTGACAGAACGCGCTGCGTATATTGGGCGTATTCGTAACTTAGCGCGTAGTGTGGCGGCCAGTTATTTAGATAGCCGTGCACGTTTGGGTTTCCCCATGGCGCCCAAGGCGTGGGCCGATGAAGTGTTAGCACAAATAGAACAAAATAAGAAAGCCGCCTAGCCGTCATTCCCGCGTAGGCGGGAATCTAGGCAAGATGGATATGCAACCATGTGTGTACATACTCGCAAGCAAACAAAATGGGACTTTGTATATTGGTGTTACGTCCAATCTTTCCAAGCGAGTTTGGGAACATAAAAATGAAGTCGTTAAAGGATTTACGCAGAAGTATCAAACACATCTTTTGGTGTGGTATGAACCACACGCTACAATGGAGTCCGCCATCTCTCGTGAGAAATCACTGAAAAAATGGAACAGAATTTGGAAGCTAAGATTGATTGAACAATTCAATCCTGATTGGCAAGATTTATATCAACAACTGACTTGACTGGATTCCCGCCTGCGCGGGAATGACGAGAGAAGAATGAGCAAGCAAAATTTATTAGTAGAGTTATTTGTAGAAGAGTTGCCGCCAAAGGCGCTCAAAAAACTGGGCGAGTCTTTTGCTGGCGTATTATTTGAAACGCTGAAGGCACAGGGCTTGGTCAGTGACGAGAGTGTTGTGACTAACTTTGCTACTCCGCGCCGTTTGGCTGCACATGTCACAGCGGTTGCTGCCAAAGCGGCAGATAAGCAAGTGGCACAAAAGCTGATGCCCGCTAGTGTTGGTTTGGATGCCAATGGCAATGTCACGCCAGCCTTGGTCAAGAAACTACAGGCCTTGGGGGCAGATGAATCTGCCGTGGCTCAGCTGCGCAAAGAAAACGATGGCAAAGCCGATATTTTATTCTTAGATGCGACGCAAGCGGGTGCAACCTTAGCAGAAGGACTACAAAAGGCACTGGATGAAGCCTTAGCAAAACTGCCAATTCCAAAAGTCATGACTTACCAAATCAATGATGGCTGGGAAAGTGTCAATTTTGTGCGCCCTGCGCATGGCTTAGTCGCTTTGCATGGAGCCCAGGTTGTGCCTACAACGGTACTTGGATTGTCGGCTGGTAACAGCACGCAGGGTCATCGTTTTGAAGCAAAAAATGCGACCATTACCATTCAGTCGGCGGATAGCTATGCGCAGCAACTTGCCGATGAAGGTGCTGTGATTGCAAGTTTCGGAGCGCGTAAAGCGGAAATCGTACGTCAACTCACTGCCGCCGCAGCAAAAGAAAATCTAACGCCGATTGACGACGATGCATTGCTGGATGAAGTGACAGCGCTGGTGGAACTGCCAAATGTGTTGCTTGGCCAATTTGAGCAAGAATTTTTGGAAGTGCCACAAGAGTGCCTGATTTTGACCATGAAGGCCAATCAGAAATACTTCCCATTGCTAGATGCGAACGGCAAACTCACGCACAAATTTTTGATTGTCTCTAACATCAAACCGGCAGACCCATCCAAAGTGGTTGGTGGGAATGAGCGTGTGGTGCGCCCACGTTTGGCCGATGCTAAATTCTTCTTTGATCAAGACCGTAAAAAGACGCTGGAAAGTCGTATCGATGGCCTGGCCAAAGTGGTGTATCACAACAAACTTGGTAGCCAAGGCGAACGCAATGCCCGTGTAGTAGCCATTGCTAAAGCGATTGCTGAACAAATCAACCCAGGTTTAACGGCCAAAGTGATACAGGCAGCGCGTTTATCTAAAGTGGATTTGCTCACAGATATGGTGGGCGAATTTCCAGAGTTGCAAGGCATTATGGGGCGCTATTACGCGCAACATGAAGGCTTGGATGATGATGTTGCGTTTGCGATTGAAGATCACTATAAGCCACGCTTTGCTGGTGATGATTTGCCGCGTCATCAAGTGGGTGTGATTGTGGCGCTAGCCGATAAGCTTGAAACGCTTGTGGGCTTATTTAGCATAGGTGAAAAGCCAACGGGTGATAAAGATCCATTTGCGTTGCGTCGCCAAGCATTAGGTATTATTCGTATGTTGATTGATGGTAAGCTGGAAGTCAGCTTAAGTGATTTAACTACATTAGCAATTTCAATTATCGGTAGTGAGCAAATCCAAAAAGAATGGTCTTTAAAACTGTTTCAGCTGGAGGCAGCAAATAAACCTGCAACTTCAGGCGATAGTATGGTTGCTACTGGATATGTTGGGCGAGCAATGGCCCCAGGTGCGCTAGAAAATATCAAAGAATTTATTTTTGATAGATTGGCTAATAATCTTCGTGAGCAAGGTTCCAGCTCGCAAGAAGTAGACGCGGTATTATCACTGACACTGGAGCTCCTTAGTGAAGTGCCCGCCCGTCTTGCTGCGGTGCGCAGTTTTGCTAGTTTGGTTGAAGCCCCTGCGCTCGCCGCTGCCAATAAGCGTGTGGGCAATATTCTGAAAAAAGTAGAAGGTGAGTTAACGACCGAAGTGAATGCTAACTTACTGCAAGAGCCTGCAGAAAAAGCACTGGCAGATGCGTTAACCACAGTGAAGCCGAAAGCCGATCAGCTATTTGAATCTGGCGATTACACAGCCTCCCTTCAAGCACTGGCTGTACTCAAAGCACCTGTAGATGCATTTTTTGACAATGTCATGGTCAATGCGGACAATGTGGATTTAAGGAATAACCGTTTGGCGTTACTCAACCAATTACATCAAGCCATGAACCGTGTGGCTGATTTATCCAAATTAGCAAGCTAAACTCTGCGAGCATACTGTTGAAACTGGTCATATTAGATAGGGATGGCGTCATCAATCGAGATAGCGCCACGTTCATCAAAAGTCCAAACGAATGGGTGCCTATCCCCGGCAGCTTAGAGGCGATTGTGACGCTGAATCAGGCAGGGTACCGCGTTGTGGTGGCAACCAATCAATCGGGCATTGCGCGCGGCTTGTTTGATATGGCCACGCTGAATGCAATTCACGATAAGATGCATCGCGCGTTGGCACAGATGGGTGGACGCATTGATGCTTTATTTTATTGCCCGCATGCGGCAGATGATCAGTGCGATTGTCGCAAACCTAAAACCGGCATGATGGAAGAAATCGGCAGGCGTTTTTCTATTGAGCTAAATCAGGTATATGGGGTGGGGGATGCGCTGCGAGATTTACAGGCGTTTAGCCATGCGGGCTGCAAATCTATTTTAGTACGCACTGGCAAAGGTGAAGATACTTTTGCTCAAGGAAACTTGCCATCGGATACCCTTGTGGTAGCGGACCTGGCAGAGGCCGTACAACATATTATTGCTGACTAAATGATACTTAGGCTTCGATCACTGCTGTTCTATTTGGGCTTGCTTGTCATCACGCCCATTTTCTCTGTTATTGCTATTTTACTTGTCCCGCTGAACAACGTCACACGTTCACGCATTGCCAGCGGCTGGGCTTATTGCACCGTATATTGGCTTAAGCTCACCTGTAATTTGAGTGTGTCTGTACAAGGGCGTGAGCATATTCCGGATCATCCTTCTATCGTTCTCTGCAAACATCAATCTGCTTGGGAAACCATTGCTTTGCAAACCATTTTTCCGCCGCAGATTTGGGTCATGAAGCGTGAGCTATTGATGATTCCATTTTTAGGCTGGGCCTTTATGGCGCTGGCGGCGATTCCAATTGACCGCAGTGCTGGACGCGAGGCGCTCAAAAAGTTGGTGGCCAATGGCAAAGACCGTTTGGCTAGAGGCTTGTGGGTAGTGATTTTCCCGGAAGGGACGCGCACAGCGCCTGGCCAGCGCGCCAAGTATCATGTTGGTGGCGCATGGTTGGCTGCGCATACGCAAAGTACAGTAGTGCCCGTGGCACACAATGCTGGCCGTTATTGGCGCAAAAATTCATTTATCAAATATCCAGGCACGATTCAAGTGGTGATTGGGCCGCCAATTGAAACGGCTGGCATGAAGCCAGATGAAGTGAATCAGCGCGTGGAAGCTTGGATTGAGGCGGAGATGCAATCGCTTTGATTGAGCAAACCATCACACTTGCGAATGGTCAGCATATTGCCTATTTGCTCGAGTATCGTACGCGACGTACCGTCGGTTTGAAAATCACGCAACAAGGTTTGGTGGTGCACGCTCCCAAGCGTTTGATGACCCATCAGTTAAACCAAATCCTGTTAGAGAAGTCTGCTTGGATAAGCAATAAACTGGCCTTGCGCGAAGTCAATGCCGTAGACAAAGTGCAGTGGCAGCATGGTGAGCACTTGTTGTTGTTGGGTCAGGATATTGAATTACAGCTATTGGAAACCAGCGCTAAATCAATACTCCGGCTAGATGGGCAACGTCTGGTGCTGACGGTCAAAGACATTGACAATACAGAGGCCATCGCCAAACGCATTATTCGCTGGTATCAGCAGCAGGCCTATGAGGACTTTGCGCGCAGGGTGGAAATTTTTTCTGCTAAGTTGGGTGTGCCCACGCCGCCGATTGCGCTATCCAGTGCACAATCACGTTGGGGGAGTTGCAATAGCCGTGGTCAAATTCGTTTGAATTGGCGGCTAATACAAGCGCCGCCGCAAATCATTAATCATGTCGTTTGTCACGAATTGGCACACTTGAAAGAGATGAATCATTCTGCCAAGTTTTATGCAGTGTTAACGCAACTGTTTCCGGAACATGCAATCGTTGAACAAGCGCTCAAGCGCTTGTCACCGCAGTTACACCGTCTTTAATATTTCGTTAAAACAATTGTTTCACATCATGTGCAATATCGGCAGGCTTTTGCCCGTAGCTCATGTAGATGCGCGCTGTGCCTTTTTTATCAAACACATATAAGCCAGCACTGTGGTCAATCGTGTAGTTGCTTGAGGTACTGCTGACGACCTTAGAAGCAAAGATTTTATAACTGCCCATGTTCTCGGACACTTCTTGCAGGGAGCCGCGCAAGCCGATAAAACGCTTGTCAAACGAGGGTACAAACTGTGCCAGTACTTCTTGCGTGTCTCGTTCCGGATCAACGGTAATGAATAGCACTTGTACTTGATCCGCGTCTTTACCTAGTAACTTCATGGTCTGGCGGAGATCACTCATGGTTGTTGGGCAAACATCCGGGCAGTGCGTATAACCAAAGAACATGATGACCACTTTGCCTTTGAAGTCGGACATCGCGCGAAGCTTGCCGGTATGATCCGTTAATGTGAGCGGTTTACCAAATTCTGCACCTGTAATATCGGTGCCGATAAAATGGGCGGCTTTAGGGGCTGCATTACAGGCAGTCAGCATTAAAAATAGGCTTAAAAATAACCACTTACGCATGAAAAGTATCCTTTGGTAACAATTACACTCACTTACGAATAAGATTTGACTTTATTCTAGGGTTTTGATTCTAACATAAGCAATAAATTCGCTGCTTTGGTTTACAATATTGCTTTTGTAATTTTCACAAGATAAGGCAAGCGAAATGGCAATACCAACCTCAATGGCAGACCGTGATGGCGTAATTTGGTATGACGGCAAAATGGTCAACTGGCGTGATGCAACGACTCACGTATTAACGCACACACTGCATTACGGCATGGGCGTGTTTGAGGGGGTGCGTGCCTACAAAACCGATAAAGGGCCTGCGATTTTTCGCTTAAAAGAGCATACGGATCGCCTGTTCCGCAGTGCGCATATCTTAGGCATGAAAATGCCGTTTGATAAAGCAACGCTGATCGAAGCGCAAAAAGCGGCGGTACGGGATAACAAGCTCGAATCTGCCTACATGCGCCCAATGGCGTTCTATGGCGCTGAGGCGATGGGTATCTCTGCTAAAACGTTATCTACGCACGTGATTGTCGCGGCATGGAGTTGGGGCGCTTATATGGGTGAAGAGGCGATTACCAAAGGCATTCGCGTGAAGACTTCCTCTTTCTCACGTCATCACGTCAATATCACCATGTGTAAAGCCAAAGCCAATGGTAACTACATGAACAGTATTTTGGCGCACCAAGAGGCAGCGCAAGATGGCTACCAAGAAGCGTTGTTGCTGGATGTAGACGGCTTTGTTGCAGAGGGCTCTGGCGAAAATATCTTTATCGTACGTAACGGTAAACTGATTACGCCGGATTTAACCAGTGCGTTAGAAGGCATTACACGCGACACGATTGTGCAACTGGCTAAAGAATTAGGGCTGGAAGTGATTGAGAAACGTATTACGCGTGATGAAGTGTACAGTGCAGATGAAGCGTTTTTTACAGGTACTGCTGCAGAAGTGACGCCGATTCGCGAGCTAGACAATCGTGCGATTGGCGAAGGCACCCGTGGCCCTATCACAGAAAAACTGCAAAGCCTGTACTTTGATGTGGTGAAAGGTAAATCCGAGAAACACATGGGATGGCTCACTTTGGTTTAACATTCTAGTGTCACATCACTCAACAAAAAATAATGGATATTAAAGTTCAGTTATTGTTACTAGCCTTAGTGCTGTGTGGTGTGGCAGTGTTAGTGCGGTTTTCTGCAAAATCTGCATTGCATATGATATTCAATGCAGACAGCCACAGTAGTTCAAGTCTTGTTGAAGTGATGCGCACCTCGTTGGCATTGTTGCTGATGTTTGTAGCAAGTGCGGTAGTCATCAATATTGGTTTGCAGCGCATGTTTGGTTATGGCAATGAGTTAACTACCATCTACTTTGCAACATATCTGCATGCGATTGCAGGCGCAGATTCTTGGGGCGTGATGGTCAAGGCGCTCACGCATCTGGATGCGTTTCCAAGTGACTCAATCTATGATGCGCTTATCTTAAAAGACCAAACTAAGTTTCAATATCCCCCCAGCGCGTTACTCATTTTCGATCTCCCACATCGTTTTTTTGGCTTGTCGTACGAGGCTATTGTTGACAACGCCAACATCATCAGTTGGTTATGTTTACCGCTATTGGGTATTGTGTTTTACAAACTGATCGATAAAAGCGTTGTCACTGCTTGGCACACCACTTCGCGACTCTTTAGCGAGACGCAACAGCAAATACCTGTTTGGATGCGCGTGTTGGCTTTGCTAACTGGGATTGCTGCTGTGGCGATGTTTTATCCTTTATTACGGTCTTATTTCTTGGGCCAGGTTCAAACATTCATGACCTTATTGGCAGGGCTGGCTTTATTGGCGTGGCAGACTAAGCGTTTGGGGGCAGCAGGTGTTTTATTGAGCATTTGCTGTAGCTTTAAGCCGCAATGGATTATTTTGATTCCATGGGCCTTCATCAGAAGGCAGTGGCATTTCCTGATTACGTTTTCTATTTCGTCAGCCATGATCTTTTTAGTGTCTGTGTCGCTATATGGCGTTGAAAACTGGACAGACTATTTCTCCGTATTGTCTTTTCTGAGTCAACACGGCGAGAGTTTTTATCCCAATCAATCCATCAATGGCATCATGCATCGGCTATTGTTGAATGGGAATAATCTAGAGTGGCTTTCCAACTCATTTCCGCCTTATCACCCATGGGTGTATCTGACCACTTTGCTGACCTCTGCGCTGCTGTTGGCAGTTGCGCTATTCTGGAAATTTCTGCGTCAACCCAATGCAGCTGATCTTTCAATTATGATGTTGAGCCTGACTATCGCTTCTCCTATTGCATGGGAGCATCATTACGGCATAGCAATTCTATTGTTGGCGATTGTCTTGCCTTTGTCTGTGGTTTACCGGCCACTTGGTCAATGGACCGTGCCTTATATGTGGGTCATGTACTTATTGATTAGCCAGAATTTTGGCTACTTCGCATCGTCATTGGCGGGTACTCATTGGAACGTTTTACAATCCACTTTATATATTGGCGTCATCATGTTGTTGTGGCTGCTATATAAGCTATCGCAGAAACAACATAAGCCCCGCATTGCCAATGCAGGGCGTTAATTTTCAAGTTATCATTACAGAATAAACTGTTAAGAAAGTGACGCCATGTCAGATGTAAAAGAGTTCGAAAACAATGAGATTGAAATCTTGGTCAAAGATTTGCCTTTGCATTGCCCGACCAAAGAAGTGGCGTTGTGGGCATCGCACCCGCGCGTGTTTTTAGATGTAGCCAAAACAGGCCATGTCGCTTGCCCTTACTGTGGTACGAAATACAAACTCAAAGAAGGCGAAGTGGTTTCACATCATTAAGCCGATACACTGCATTGCTAGATTCTACAGCTTCGTCATCGGACACACTTGCACTGCTTAATGCGGGCAAGTTGGAAGGGGCTAAGCACATCAAAATCAGTGCTGGGCTGACCAGCTTTCCACAAGCGCTGTACTCACTCACCGACTCACTGGAAATACTCGATTTAACAGGCAACGATCTCACGGATTTACCCAATGATTTAACGCGATTTAAGCAGTTGCGCATTTTATTTTGCTCGTCTAACCAGTTTACATATGTGCCAGAGGTATTGGGGCAGTGTGCCAAGCTCAGCATGATTGGCTTTAAAGCCAATCAAATCGAGCATATTCCGGCATCAGCCATTCCTACTCAGCATTTGCGCTGGTTTATCGTCACGGATAACCGTCTGAAACATTTGCCTGATAGTTTGGGCGAGTGTGCCAAGTTACAAAAACTGATGTTGGCAGGCAATCAACTCAGCGTGTTACCGGAATCAATGCGGCAATGTCATGCCTTAGAGTTGTTGAGGCTATCTGCCAATCGATTCGAAGCCTTACCCGATTGGCTGTTTAATTTACCCAAGCTCACATGGCTGGCGTATGCAGGTAATCCCTGTTCGGATATCGCCGAACGTACACACATGGCGCATCGCCCAATACGTGCTATTGATTGGGCATCGCTGCAATTAGGACCGGTGCTTGGCCAAGGCGCTTCTGGCGTTAGTTATCAATCGCAATGGCAAGATACTGCGCAATCTACGCAGCCTGTGGCTGTCAAATTATTCAAAGGCGGCGTGACTAGCGATGGTCTACCAAGGTGTGAAATGCACGCCAATATGCTGGCAGGGGAGCACCCAAACTTGGTTGGCTTGAAGGGCGTGGTAGATCAGCATCCGCAAGGAACTTCTGGTTTGGTCATGCCTTTGCTGGAGCCTGATTTGCACATACTGGCCGATCCGCCGAGCTTTGATAGTTGTACGCGAGATGTCTATCCGCAAGGTGACCAGTTAACACTGGCGCAAGCATTACACATTTTGCAGGGCGTGGCAGATGCGCTTTGTCATTTGCACCAGTGCGGATTGATGCACGGTGATGTCTATGCACATAACATTTTGTGGAGTAAGAAGCGGGTAGTATTGAGTGATCTGGGTGGGGCATCGTTTTTGCCAATAGGCCAGCCTGTATTAGCACATCAATTGCGGCAGTTAGATATCCGCGCATTCGACATATTGATAGAGGAGCTAGCTGAACGCGCAGGGGTAACAGCCCAGCACTTAAAGCAGCAATTGGACTTGGGCGGCTTGTCCCCATAGCGTTTCAATGACAGCAGCGGCCTCAGGTTGTTGGCTATTGGTATAAAACGTAATGTGTGGCGTGTCGTTACTGTCTGTAAGCAGTTGTTGCTCGGTTAATTTGTGGTGTAGCTGTTTTGCCACGGCTGCACCAGTATCAATGAGTGTGACGTGTTTGCCGACGATATCTTCAATCACAGTGCGTACAAATGGGTAATGAGTGCAGCCTAGGACAATGGTATCGGCGCCTTCCGCCAATAGTGGAGCAGTGTATTGTCGGATTAAATCGCGTGTATATGCGGCATCCAGCTCTCCACGTTCAATACACTCCACTAAGCCTACACAGCCTTGCGTGACGACTTTAACGTTACGACCATAACTTTCCAATAAGGCCGCAAATTGTGCGCTTTTGAGGGTGCCCACTGTGGCCAGTACACCCACAATGCCATTTTGACTGGCCGCTGCGGCAGGTTTGACAGCAGGCTCCATGCCGATAATCGGTAAACTGTAACGCGCGCGCATTTCAGTGATGGCCGCGGCCGTGGCTGTGTTGCATGCCACTACAATGGCTTTGACTTGTTGCGCGATGAGGAAGTCTGCAATGGCAAAACAACGCTGCTGAATCTCTTGCGGGCTTCTGTTGCCATAGGGTGCATAGCGGCTGTCCGCAAAATAGGTCAGCGCTTCATGCGGGAGTTGCGCATGTATATGCTTGAGCACGGAAATGCCGCCTACGCCAGAATCCATCACCCCAATCGGATTTTGAGACATCGTATTATTTTTAGACATGAAGAAGGAGTTCATCCTTTATAATACTGGCATTATAGATGAATTAAAGGGCGCATATCCATGCGGACATTGGTAGCAATTGTATGCTTACCAATTGTGCAAACAGGTTTATGGGAAATCGTTTAAGTAAAATTTACACCCGTACCGGCGATGCAGGTACCACTGGCTTGGGCGATGGCACGCGCGTTGCAAAAGACCATTTGCGTGTGCAAGCCATGGGCGATGTCGATGAGCTCAATGCCGTGATTGGCCTGATGCTGACCGAACCTGTGTCTTTACAAGTTAAAACAGCATTGACGCAGATTCAGCACGACTTGTTTAATCTGGGCGGAGAGTTGTGCATGCCTGGCTATACAATGGTCAAGGCCGAGCGCGTCACGGCATTGGAACATACCTTGGATGGCTGGAATGAATCATTATCGCCATTGAAAGAATTTATTTTGCCGGGCGGTAGCCGTGCTGCAGCTTATTGCCATTTGGCTAGAACGGTATGCCGTCGCGCCGAGCGCACGATGCATACACTGAATGCGCAAGATACGCTCACAACGGTATCACTACAGTACATCAATCGATTATCCGATTTACTGTTTGTCCTGTGTCGTCAATTGAATCAGGAAGCCGGCGTGCCTGATGTTTTATGGAATAACCCAACCCATCAATGATTAAAAAATTCCTACAAAAAGTATTTTCCAAGCGTGAGAAAGCGGCCATCGTCATCAATCAGGCCGATCCAGGGTCGGTGACCTCAGCGAATGTTATCTCAGAGAAGTCGCATAAAATCAATCAGTCGCTGATTAGTCCAGCCGCGCTCAAAACATGTGAAGGGCTGCAAAAAGCGGGTTTTCAAGCCTACATTGTCGGTGGTGCGGTACGTGATTTACTGATGCACTTCACCCCCAAAGACTTTGATGTGGCGACCAATGCTACACCCGAAGAGGTATATAAGGTTTTTAGGCGCTCGCGTATCATTGGTAAGCGTTTTCGCTTGGTGCATGTCATGTGGGGAAATGAAACTATTGAGGTGTCTACTTTTCGCGGCCATCACCTGAGCGAAGGGGATGCGCAAACCTCGGACTCCGGACGGATTATCCGCGATAATATTTTCGGGACAATTGAAGAAGACGCTGTACGCCGTGACTTTACTGCGAATGCTTTGTATTACGACACGGCGCGGCGCGAAGTCTTGGATTTTCATAATGGCGTTGCCGATTTGAAAGCCAAGCAGCTACGTATGATTGGTGATCCGGTCACGCGCTATCAGGAAGACCCGGTACGCATGTTGCGTGCGGTGCGCTTGTCTGCCAAATTGGGTTTGAAAATCGAGGCAAAGACTGAAGCACCTATCCGTAAAATGGCCGACCTGCTACAAGATGTGCCGCCGAGTCGGTTGTTTGATGAAATGCTTAAACTATTCTTGTCCGGTCACGCCATCGAGAGCATCAATGCCTTGCGTGTCCAGCAATTGCATCATGGTTTGCTGCCACTGTTAGATGTGGTACTTGAGCAACCGATGGGCGAGCGCTTTGTGATGCTGGCACTAAAAAATACCGATGACCGTATTCTGAACGGAAAATCGTCTAACCCCAGCTTTTTATTTGCGACCTTGCTGTGGCATGAGGTGCTAGCGTCTTGGCAGGTGTATCAGCAACAAGGGCAGCCGCCAATTCCGGCCTTGCATTTGGCGATGAGCGAAGTCATTGATCTCCAAGCGGAGAAAATGGCAATCCATAATCGCTTTACTGCAACCATGAAAGAAATCTGGAGCATGCAGCCGCGTTTTGAGCAGCGCTTTGGTAAACGTCCCTATGCGTTACTGACGCATCCGCGCTACCGTGCTGCTTATGATTTTCTCTTATTAAGGTGCGAGTCTGGTGAGTTGCCAGAAGAGATCGGTGCTTGGTGGACGACATTTGCCGATGCCAGCACTGAAGCCCGTACGGCGATGTTGTTGCCGGATACTGGCCCTAAAAAACGCCGTAGACGGCCTAAAAAGAAAACAGTTGGCTCGCCAGCCGCACAACAGCCTACGCACGATTAATCATGGCAATCGCATATATTGCACTGGGTAGCAACCTGCAAGACCCGGTCAAGCAAGTGAGCCGCGCATTTGACGCACTGGTACAGCTACCAGCAACGCGCTTGCTACTGCGCTCTAGCCTATACAAAACGGCACCCGTTGGGTATGACAATCAGCCGGATTTCATCAATGCCGTGGCTAAGATAGATACCTTGCTAGAGCCTACGGTATTACTGCGTCAATTGCTTGCTGTGGAAGCCACTTTTGGACGCGAGCGTCCATTTCCCAATGCGCCACGCGTGCTGGATTTGGATTTGTTATGGTATGACCAAATAGCGATGCATACGCCCGAGCTGATTTTGCCACACCCCAGAATGCACGAGCGTGGCTTTGTACTATTACCATTGGCTGAAATTGCACCGGATTTAACCTTACCCAATGGAAAGAGTGTTGTAGAATTGGCAACACAATACCAGCAATCAGACATTCAATCTTTATCAGGGCTTTCTGCTTAGTATGAGTATATTCAATCAATTCCCTTACATTGTAGTAGAGGGGCCGATAGGTAGTGGCAAAACAACGTTGGCTAAAATGCTGTCAGAAAAATTTTCGGCAGAGCTGCTCACCGAAAAAGCCGAGATCAATCCGTTTTTACCGCGCTTTTATCAGGATGCGCAACGTTATGCGCTACCTACGCAATTGTTCTTTTTGTTTCAGCGCTCCAGACAAATTGCCGACATGACACAGCGTGATATGTTTGCCAAGCCAACAGTTGCGGACTTCTTTTTAGAGAAAGATCCTTTGTTTGCGCGCTTGAATCTGGATGATGAAGAATATGCGCTCTATCATCAAATTTATACCCATTTGCAGCTCAAATCGCCCAAGCCAGATTTAGTGATTTACTTGCAAACGCCAGTGGACGAGTTGGCAGACCGCATTCAAGAGCGCAATATCAGTTATGAGCAAGAAATTCCACGCGAATACATAGAACGTTTGGCAGATGCCTATAGCGAATTTTTTCACACCTATGATGCTTCGCGCCTGTTAATTGTGAACAATGAAAAGCTCAATATTATTAAAGATGAATCGGCACTGGAATTGCTGGTCAAACGTATCAGCCAGATCAAAGGCAGTCGAGAATACTTTAATCCTAACTTTGAGTAAGCGTTTGATTACTTAGATGTTTTTAAAGCGTTAGCCCAAATGGGTCAGCCCATGTGGGTCATTGAAGTGTTGCAAATTGTTATCTATGATGCACCCATGATATTAATAAACAACTAAAGGGGTGTGACATGAAAAAACTTTCGATCGCTTTTATTTTATTGTTTGCTGCAACAAGTGCCAATGCAGTAGTTATAAGTGGTTGGTCAGCTGGTGCCAAAACCGTAACAACCTTGGCTAGTGTAGCAACTACTATATGGGCGCCAGCACCTCCACCTCCACCAGCAAATATTATTGCCCCAGTAGTTGCAAAAATTGAAACAGTGATTCCTGAGCAGCATTTTGTGATTTTTACGGAAGAGACAAAGCAGCTTATTAATGAAATTGTGAATTGTGTCGATGTGCCTAATGAAGGCGGTCATGATAACGTGAGCGCAGTACCGGTACCCGCATCCTTACCATTGATGGCTACAGCACTAGGTATTTTTGGCATCACACGTCGCCGGAAAGCATTTAAATAGGGGGCGTTGTGGTACAACGCAGCACCTCTTGAGGTTTATGATTAAAGCAGCCAAGTTAGGCTGCTTTTTTTATGGGCATTTCCATGAAAATACTGACCAATCAAAAAACCGGCAGTGTTTAGTTGTAAAATAGGGCATGCTTTTATCTGATATTTCACAAAAAATACAGCGTGGCGATAAGCTTGCCATGCTGACTTGTTACGATGCTACCTTTGCCAAGTTGATGGAGTCTGAAGGGGTAGACATATTGTTGGTGGGCGACTCATTGGGGATGGTCTTGCATGGGCAGACTGATACCTTACAAGTAACGCTGCAAGACATGTGTTACCACACCCGCACCGTGGCTGCTGGTGCAAGGCAAACAGTCATCATGGCCGATATGCCTTATGGCACTTATGAGCATGGCCAAGAGCTTGCCTTGCAACATGCGCAACAGTTGATCAATAGCGGTGCACATATCGTCAAAATTGAAGGGGGTGGCGCAATGGTAAACACGGCTAAGTACTTGATAGATCGTGGCATATCGGTGTGTGCGCACCTTGGCTTTACTCCGCAATCGGTAAATCAATTGGGTGGCTATAAAATTCAAGGTAAAACGGAATCAGCAGCAAATATCATCATGCAAGATGCACAAGCGATGAGTGATGCAGGCGTGAGTTTTGTCTTGTTGGAAATGGTGCCAGCGCAATTGGCCAGAACCATCACACAGTCGATCAACGCGCCAACTATTGGCATTGGCGCAGGGGCGGATTGCAGTGGCCAAGTGTTGGTGCTGCAGGATTTGTTAGGCATTTACTCTGGGCCCGCTAATAAGCCTGCAGATGCATTTAAAGCGCCGCGCTTTGTGCGTAATTTTTTGAGCGAAACCGGCAGTGTGCAAAGCGCGGTGCGCGCTTATATACATGCAGTCAAAGCGGGTACATTTCCTGCGCCGCAACATAGCTATTAAGAGGTGAGTCGTATGCAATTGATTCATTCTGTACAAGCGTTGCGAGACGCGCTAAGTGCGCATGCTGATATCGCATTTGTGCCCACCATGGGCAATTTACATGCCGGGCATTTGCATTTGGTTGCATTAGCCAAGCAACATGCAAGTTGTGTAGTGGTGAGTATATTTGTCAACCCGTTGCAGTTTGGTGCGAATGAGGACCTAGCCAATTATCCCCGCACGTTAGAGGCAGATTGTGAGAAGTTACAGCAATTAGGCGTCAATTATGTGTTTGTGCCTACGGTGAGTGAGGTCTATCCGGATTTTGATGGCGTCAATTTGCATCAAACCATGACCATACAGCCGCCGCCCATTGCCAATACCTTGTGCGGAGCAACGCGCCCTGGGCATTTTATGGGGGTAGCAACTGTGGTGTTGAAGCTATTTAATATGGTACAGCCGCAAGTGGCGGTGTTTGGTAAAAAAGACTTTCAACAGTTGCACATTATTCAAGCACTGGTGCGTCAATTCAATTTGTCGTTGACCATTGTGGCGGGTGAGACCATGCGCGAGCCAAGTAATTTAGCCATGAGTTCACGTAATGGCTATTTGAGTTTTGCCGAGAAAACGCAAGCCACACAATTGATTCGTGCCTTAAAAGAAGTGGAAGAGAAAGCCCTACAGGGCCAGCATGATTACGTCAGCTTAGAGCAAGCAGCGACGCAGCAGTTGACGCAGCAAGGGTGGCAGGTAGACTATGTGGCTATACGGTCTGCTCAGACTTTATTACCTGCTATGCCGCAAGATACACAACTAGTTGTATTAGGTGCCGCAAAATTAGGTAAAACACGTTTGATTGATAACATTGAATTTTGCGCTAAACCCTTGAAATGATTATAATAGCAACCCTTTCGCCGAGTTAGGCAACCAAGTTAGGTCAACACAATGCAAAGAACCATGCTTAAATCCAAATTGCATCGAGTGCATGTCACGCATAGTGAGTTGCATTATGAGGGCAGTTGCGCGATTGACGAGGCTTTATTGGAAGCAGCCAATATCTGTGAATATGAACAGATTAATATTTATAATGTAACCAATGGCGAGCGCTTTAGCACCTATGCCATTCGCGCTGCCCGGCATTCCGGCATTATTTCTGTGAACGGTGCGGCTGCACATAAAGCACATCCTAAAGATATCATCATCATTGCCAGCTATGCGCATTACACGGAAATTGAATTAGAAAAATATGCGCCGCAACTTGTCTATGTCGATCCGCAAAATCGGATTGTAGAGCAAAAAAAATCCATCCCCGTGCAAGCAGCTTAATGCCATTCAGATAAAAGAGAATTTCTTGTTAGAACTTACAGCCATGAAAGACGCGGTCGTTGACGCGTTAGAAGACATCAAAGGGTTTGATATTTCCGTGCTTGATGTGCGAAAAATGACCTCACTCACTAGTTACATGATTATTTGTAGCGCCAATTCCAGCCGCCAAGCTAAGTCGCTTGCAGATAATGTCCGCGAAAAGCTGAAAGAAAAAGGCGTTGATATTCGCGGTGTCGAAGGCGAGAAAGAGGGCGAGTGGGTGCTGGTCGACTTAGAAGATATTATTGTACATATCATGGTACCTACCGCGCGCGCTTACTATAACTTGGAGCAGTTATGGAGCGAGACCGAGAATCGTAGAAGCGGTCATGTGACGCAAGACGTTTTGAAACCCTCAGCAGTTTAACCACACTTTAACTCTCGTATGAAACTGAAAATCCTCTCAGTGGGCCATAAAATGCCACATTGGGTGGAGTTGGCATGTGTCGAATATTTAAAACGTATGCCACGTGAGTTTGCAACAGAAATCATCGAATTAAAACCCGATAAGCGTGCCTCAGGTAAAAATAGCGAGGTAGTGCAAGAAGCAGAAGCCAAACGCATTTTGGAGGTTGCTGATAAAGACTACCTAGTAGTACTTGATGAGCATGGTCAAGAGGTGACTTCCTTGCAGTTGGCTACCAAAATGGAGCATTGGCAGACCTTGGGTAAAGACATCTCACTCGTCATTGGTGGGGCCGATGGTTTGCATGATAGCCTCAAGCAAAAAGCCAATTGGTTGTGGAGTTTATCTCGGCTGACTATGCCACATGGCTTGGTGCGTGTCATGCTTAGTGAGCAACTGTATCGCGGCTATACCGTCATTCAACATCATCCGTATCACAAAGAATAATCCACCTAGCATGCATTTTGCTTAATACAGCATCGTGTATGTTGCGTCGTTGCAATTCTGGGTATTTGTGCATTGCGTCTACCAAAATTTTTGGAGAGTTCTGAATGATGGATAATGAGTTGTTGGTGCTGTTGTCAAAATTTTCTGTTGCGGCGCGAAAGGTGATTGGGCCTGTTAATCCGGCAAAAGTCGTTAAAGATCAAGAGTATGCGAGACATGTCTTTGAGCAAGCCGATACATTGGGCGATGAAGAACTGCTGCTGGTTTCGCTAGAGTTACAAAATAAATTAGGTTTTTTGGATCAAAAGGTGGTGCCTATTTCTGCACCTGCCAAAAAAGAAGAAGTAGTCGCCGCTAAGTATCTTTTTGGTGCACGAGGGTAGTGACCGCACATCTTTGAGCAAAATTGCTTACAATGCGGTTTTCATTCATCGCATTGCTCAATGTCTTTACAGATTCAAAAAGCACTTGTTTGGTTTAGGCGTGATTTGCGTGATTTTGATCACGCCGCCTTGTATCACGCGCTCAAACAAGCCGCTAATGTCTACTGCGTATTTGTGTTTGATCGACACATCCTAGATACCCTACCAAACAAAGCAGATCGCCGTGTCGAGTTTATTTGGGAGAGTGTGCGGGAGCTCAAGTTGGCTTTGCAAAAGCAAGGTGGCGATTTGTTAGTCGCTTATGATTTCGCCGAACAGTTTATTCCTCAGTTGGCGCATACACTTCAAGTCGATGCAGTATATAGCAATCGTGATTATGAGCCTGCAGCCATTGCACGCGATGCCGCCGTGGCCGCACATTTAAAAGCCAAAAAAATTGCTTTTCACCAATATAAAGACCAAGTCATTTTTGAGCAAGATGAGGTATTGTCGCAAGCCGGTAAACCTTATGGTGTGTTTACTCCCTATCGTAACGCGCATATCAAAAAGCTGAATGATTTCTACGTTAAGCCATACCCGGTTGATGCCTATCGGCATCACTATGCTGTAGCTAGTGATGAAATTGCACAGCAGTATGTGTTGCGCGAGTTAGCGCAAATGGGATTCACGCGCACCAATCTGCAAAGCATGAAGCTGCCAACAGGCATGTCTGGTGGAAAAGCGCTGCTTGAGGATTTTCTCGAGCGCATAAGTTATTACGAAGAGGCGCGTAATTTTCCGGCAGTGAAAGGCCCTTCTTATCTCTCGGTACATTTGCGTTTTGGCACGGTATCCATCCGCTATTTGGCAAGAGCCGCGTGGCAAACAGGAAGCGCAGGTGCATCAACTTGGCTCAATGAGCTTATCTGGCGAGATTTTTACTTTCAGATTTTGTATCATCGGCCCGATTTGGCTGAAGGTAAGGCTTATAAAGCAGAATATGAAGCGTTGTACTTTCCAAATAATCCAGCGCATTACCTTGCCTGGTGCGAAGGCAAGACTGGCTACCCACTTGTGGATGCTGCCATGCGTCAGTTGAACCAGACCGGGTATATGCATAATCGATTGCGCATGGTCGCTGCGAGTTTTCTGGTGAAAGATTTATTGGTGGATTGGCGCTGGGGTGAGCGCTACTTTGCGGAATACCTGATTGATTTTGATTTTTCGGCCAACAATGGTGGTTGGCAATGGGCCGCTTCCACCGGGTGTGATGCGCAACCCTACTTCAGGATCTTCAATCCGGTCTCTCAATCGGAGAGATTTGACCCGCAAGGTAAGTTTATTCGCAAATATGTGCCGGAATTAGCCAAGTGTAGTGACAAAGAAATACATGCACCATGGACAATTTCGTCATTTAGGCAACAACTTATCGCACTAGAAATCGGGCGTGATTATCCATATCCGATTGTCGATCATGCCGTACAACGAGCACTGGCACTGGATCTGTACAAATCGGCTAAGATATAAGTGTGATGATGCAATACTTGGTGTGAGAATTGCTTGGTTTGTTTCGGTTGTCATACACAAGCGATTAATTTATGCTTGGCATACTTAAAAAGGGGATAGGTATTGGCTTGATGCTATGGACAATCCCACCAGTGTAAGTAATAATTGTTAAAGTAGTGTTACATATATTGGTGTTAGGTGGTTGTTGCCAATACTAAAAATAAGCGATAAAACAAATGATCAAACAATTAAAGCATGTATTTTTTGCCGTTGCGCTCACCAGTATGGTCGCAGGATGTGCAACTGCAACCAATAAAGACCCGCTAGAAGGGGTCAATCGTGGTATTTACAAATTCAATGATGTGGCTGACCGTGGCTTGATTAAGCCCGTTGCAACCGCTTATAAAACGGTGACACCATCACCGATTCGCAAGGGTGTGAGCAATTTCTTTAGTAACATTGGCACGCTCACTACTGTCATTAACGATTTATTACAGTTCAAATTCGCACATGCGTTTACTGATGCCGGTCGTTTTGTGATTAATACCACATTTGGTTTGGCTGGGTTGATTGATGTAGCCAGCATGGACAATATTGAAAAGCGTAGCGAGGACTTTGGTCAAACGCTAGGGCACTGGGGGGTAGGCAATGGCGCTTATCTAGTGCTGCCATTTATTGGCCCAAGTACTGTGAGAGATGCTGCTGGTTTGGCGGTAGATACAGTGACTTCCGACCCGATCACTTATACGCATAACATTGGTCAGGTTCGCTTACACAATCAGTTGCGCACGGCTCAGTTAATTGATAAACGTACACAGTTGCTGGATGCTACGGATATCGTCGATAACGCGTCTATTGACCCATATGCATTCTTACGTGATGCCTATTTGCAACGCCGAGCTAGCTTAGTGCAAGATGGTTTAGTGCCACAAGATCTGATTAAGCAAGACGATGGCGATTTTGAACCTGCGGAAGAAGATGCAGAGCCAGCGAAGTAAATAGCACGCAAGCTCGCGATTTAGCACAATAAAAAAGCCCCGTACTCGGGGCTTTTGTATTGTATAACAACCCGGATGATCTTAGTCGCTGGCAGCTACCGTCATGCGTTCAAGCAAAATAGAGCCGATCAGTTTCGAACTATGCGGAATCACATCGGTACCGATACCAATAATACTTTGCAACATTTCTTTCATGTTGCCGGCAATGGTGATTTCTTCTACCGGATGCACAATCACACCATTCTCCACCCAAAAGCCGGCGGCACCGCGCGAATAATCCCCGGTTACCATGTTCAGCCCGTGCCCTAATACTTCGGTCACTAACAGACCTGTGCCCATCAGTTTCAGTAAATCGTCAAAGCTGTGCTCTGTATCTTGCACAATGAGATTGTGCACACCACCAGCGTTGCCTGTGGTTTGCATGCCTAGCTTCCGTGCCGAGTAGCTGGAGAGTACATAGCCCTGCAGTACCCCGTTTTGCACCAATTGTCGTGCATGCGTTGCTACACCCTCACTATCAAACGGGCTGCTTGCCGATCCTTTGAGTAGATGAGGAGCTTCCTGAATATTCAGTAAAGGCGTGCCTACAGATTTGCCCAAGCTATCTAATAGAAATGAGGATTTACGATATAAGCTACCACCGGAAATGGCGCTGATCAGTGAGGAAATAAGGCTGCCAGCCAGCGGTGCTTCAAATAGAACCGGATACTGGCCAGTTTTAATTGGTTTGCAGCCTAAACGACGCACCGTGCGCTCACCTGCGCATCGGCCGACTGCAATTGCTGAGTCTAAGTCTTCTGCGGCGCGTGCACTGCTATACCAATAATCACGCTGCATGGCCTCTTCTGCTTCAGCAATCACTGAGCAGCTAATGCTATGACGTGTGCTTGGGTAGCCGTGATTGAACCCATGTGAATTGGCGTACGCAAATACGCCAGCGTTGGTATAGATACTTGCGCCTTCGGAGTTGGTGATGCGTTTGGTGTCCACATCAAGTGCAGCGCGCTCACATTGCTTTGCAATCTCAATAGCATCGTCAACGCCTATTTTCCATGGGTGAGACAGCGATAAATCCGGAAACTCCGTAGCCATGAGTGCAGCATCTGCGAGCCCGCAAAATGGATCATTTGCGGTGAATTTTGCAATATTACAGGCAGCCTCTACCGTATCTTTTAATGCTTTTGGACTTAAGTCAGAACTACTGGCATGGCCTTTTCTGTCTAGAAAATACACTGTCACCGATACCCCTTTGTCTCGGTTGTATTCAATATTCTCTACTTCGCCCAGCCGCACCGAAACGTTTTGTCCGGTGCCATAACTCACTTCGGTTTCTGCGCTGGATGCGCCTGCGAGTTTGGCCTGTTTCAGTACGTCTTCCGCGATTTGCTTTAAGGTATCTAAATCCATGAACAGTCTTTAAGGGTTAAATGATCGTGTTAAAGCTGTTATCATACCGTGATTGGCATATTTCATGCCGCACTCAATCAAAAATCATGCAAGATAAAGACGCAATTATCCCAGTAATCAGTAAAACTAAGCTTAAGGCGGAGGCCGATGCTGCGCAGGCGATTGGCAAAAAGTTGGTGGATTTGCCTAAAGACAAACTACTTAAACTGAATTTGCCAGAAGCCCTGTTTGAGGCGGTGATGGAAGCGAAACGCATTACAGCCAACGGTGCGATTAGACGCCAAATGCAATACTTAGGACGATTGATGCGAGACCTTGATCCTGCGCCCATCGTAGACCAGTTGCAACGCTGGGAAGGTAAGCACAATGAAGAGAATGCGCGCTTTCATGGCATGGAACGTTGGCGCACACGCCTACTAGCAGACGCACAGGCGGTGTCTGAGTTTTTATTGGCATATCCGCAAACGGATAGTCAGCAGCTGCGTACATTGATTCGTAATGTGCAGCGAGAAGAAGCGGCACAAAAGCCGCCTAAAAGTAGTCGTGAGCTATTCAAGCTGATTCGTGAAACGATTGAAGCTAAAAGTGAGCACATTGAAGAGTAATTAGTAATTGAAGAATAAAAGGAAGGGCTATGGAGATGAACTATCAAGCACAATTAAATCTTGGGGATGCAGACAGCCCAATCCCAATGATTAGAACCAAGGAAACACTGGACTTGCTCAGCGTGAACGATGTACTAAAAGTGACAGTCGCGCGCGACTCTGCTGTACAGAACATTAGGACTTTGATTTCTAATAACTCTTTCGAGTTATTAGATGTGACAAAAGAAGCTGATCAACACGTATTGTTGATCAAAAAGTTATAGCCCACTTTTATCAGGCATCACTTATTCCTTAGGCGGGAAAAAGAACTCGTTGGGGTGTCGGTTTAAACGCGAAAGTAGTGTTCTAGTGAAAATACGCCAATGCTCAAAGCGTACTTTTCTGGATTTCATCGCTACATACAGTGCCAAAAAGAAGCTAGTCAGCAGGTTGGCAGTCGCCACTAATACAATGCCAAGCAACGCTAACGTCAGCATGGTATAGGTGATTTGAAAGTCCAATGCACTCACAGAAAAGCTAAAAAACGCTGAAACAAAGGTCACGTGACGAATGTCCAGCGGTAGGCCTAACATGACCCCCAAGCCAGAAGTAATGCCCAATAAGCAACCAAAGTAGAAGTTACCGGCTAGGGCACCTAAATTGTCCCGAATGTAATTGGAAACGCTTTGTAAGCGTGCTTCGCCCAAGCCTTTCTTGAGCCATTTCAATGCATTGATGCGTTCTGGAATTTTATTAAACGCCGATAAATTGTCATGAAAGCCAGCAATTAACCCAGCCAAAAATAAACACACTCCTGCCATTGCGCCATAAATTACTGCGCCACTGTGTAGCGGGTCATTCGATTTGAGCAGTGCATGTGCCTTTTCTGGCGTAATAAAATGGTGGCCAGTACAATATTGGATCAGCAGGTCAAACAGCATGGCAAATGGAATGATGATAATCACATTGCCGAGAACTGCACTGGTTTGACTGCTAGTGGTTTGAGAAACAATCTTCACTAGGCTATCCAGACTTTTGATTTTGCTACCACTTTCACCAATCGTCGCCGCAATCGTGGCAGCAGTCATGGCTGGTTGTTTGGTGGCCACTGTAAAGTGTAGTACATGAATAATGACAAAGCCTAGGCCATAATTAAGGCTTACCAATATGGTTTCTGTCAGTGGTGGCAGGTGCGCCGTTGTAATCAACACCTTTAGCACCGCCATACAGGTGATGATAAGTCCGGCGCCCATGGCGGATTTCACCAGTGCAAAATATTGCGAACGATTTTCCGCAATATAATGCTCCCCAGTGCGGCCAGCGTTTTCTGTGACACGTAACGCCATCAACTCCATGTTTTGTTGCCAGTGACTGGAAATACTGTTTTTCTCGCACTCGGCGGCGACCAGCGATTTAAATAATGGCACGACTTTGCCTGCCACATCATGCTCACCGTCCGATGGCTCGGACAGCTGGGGATTGCTTACACTAATGAAAATATGGAAGAGCTGCCGTAACCGTGCGATTTGTTGTTGAATGCGTTGTATCAGAGCAGTCAATTGGATGCTGGTCCCGGTTTGCTCGCAGCCCTTCCTCACTTTATCTGTCACTAGCTGACATTGGTCTAACATGACATGCATATGATTGATGTCTGCTTGCGTTAACTGCTGTTCAGACAAGAGCTTGTGTAGCTCAACATTCTGGATGATAAAAGGTGAGGTGTAGTTTTCCAAATGCTCATGATTTTTAATGAGATCAGAGTCAAGTCCAGAGGCAGATAGCCGATACGATAGCACCTGAATGGCATCCACTAGTTGTTTGTTGACTTTGCTTTTGAGTGTATGGTCAGCGCGTTGAAACTGCAACGTAGCAAATAAATCTTTCCATATTGCATCGTCTACTTCACATACCCATTCAGCATCGGAAGATACATGGAAGATGAGCCCGAACACGTCTTTCAGATACTGTGTGTCTATTGCGTCTGGCAAGATACGGTGGGAGATACGTCGGAATAATTCGGCAAAAAACCCATGGTTTGTTTGAATGCCGGAATCCGCAAACAATGAGACCGATTTCTTTTCTTGGATAATATGAAGAATTGCGTTTCTCAATAACGTGGCATCTTCTTCATGCTGATTCAACGTAAAGCATAACGCCTGAATTGCGTGCGCAGCTTCTTCATAGTGACTGGGGTCACTCGGCCGGATTTCGGCAATCAGTGCGGCGAGAAATTCAGTGGTATCTGCTTGTGAGGCGGCTAGTTTTTGTTTGTAATTATTAAAGATATCTAGAAACATTGTGCGTATATTTTGATGGTTGTTGAGCACAGCTTAACATACATTTTACGGAAGCCTGCCACACGCCGAAGCCGCAACAGGCTAATTTACAGCCAGTATAATGGTTGTAAATTTATGGCTAGTTCAACTGCGCGGTGGCCGTTTGTTCAACGTCATCACGCACAAACTGGATGCTAACGACTTTCCCTTTTAATTGACGTACGGTAGAGGTTAAGTCTTCCGGTTTTTCTAATACCACGTTGTTGAGTTTTAATAGGCGGTCGCCTCTGATCAGGCCTGCTTTGGCTGCAGGAGATTCCTTGATGACAGCTAGCAGTTGTAAGCCGGGGACTTCAGTTGCCTGATCGGGATCGCCGGATTTAGGGACTAACTTGATGACATGCACCCCTAAAGTTGGGGTGGGAAGCTTGGCCCAGTAGCTGGCATAGTATTTATACACCGTAGGCTCGCTCGCCATGTCCTTTTCTGTCAGCGATTTGCCAGATTTCACTGCCTCGCGAATCATTTCCATTTTTGAACTGGCCGATTTGGCTGAGCCATATTTGCTATACACCAATACCACATCGGCCTTAATCGTTTTACCATGTTGTAGCGCTAAGTCTGCCGGCACATCACCGCCTTCAAAACCACTGCTGCCCATCATGTCATAGCCATTTTCCAGCATGCTGATATTGTCTTCTTCCTTATGGTTGCTGACATACATTTTGGTATCTGGGCTCGCCTGTGCCGAGGTCAAGCCATATGCATTCTGCGCTTTATAATTTTTGGCGTATAAATTTTCGTCGGCTGAAGCAAACGTACTCACAATAAGCGCTAACACTGTAAACGCCATCAGTAACATCCATTTTTTTTGTATGTGTTGACGTGCTGAAATGGCTAATGCTTTGGATTGTGGGGCTAGCTTATTTTGAGGGGCGGTGATATTGACTATCTTGACGCCAGAATTGTCGCGCATAAATTTCCTTTAAGGTCGAAAATGATATGATTTCACTTCATGTGGCTATTGTGACAGCAAAATGGTAAAACAATTCATAAAAATAGGCTTGGTTTCAATCAGTGATCGTGCTTCGCAAGGCGTGTATGACGACAAAGGCATCCCCAGTTTACAGGCGTGGCTGACAAAGGCCTTGCTGACACCATTTGTGGTGGAGGCACGTTTAATTCCTGATGAGCAAATGCTAATTTCCAGCACGCTGGTAGATTTGGTCGATGTGGAAAAGTGCCATTTAATTTTGACGACGGGCGGTACCGGCCCTGCGTTGCGAGATGTAACGCCAGAGGCCACACTTGCCATTGCAGACAGAGAAATGCCCGGCTTTGGTGAGCAGATGCGCCAGATTAGTTTGCACTTTGTGCCCACCGCAATTTTGTCTAGGCAGGTGGCCGTGATTCGCAAACAAAGTTTGATAATTAATCTGCCAGGCCAGCCCAAAGCGATTCAGGAAACGCTAGAGGGCTTGAAAGATAACAATGGCAAAGTCATTGCCCATGGTATTTTTGCAGCAGTACCTTATTGTTTGGATTTGTTAGCTACGGCGGATGCGCCAATGCCTTATTTAGAGACGCATGCCGATATTGTGACTGCGTTTAGACCTAAGTCAGCAGTGAAGCCTACATAACATGATACAAATCATTAAACGCTGGGTAGTTGCAAGCTTGCCGTACCTATTTATGCTGTTACTCACGCTGGTTACCTATCTCATGTTAATTGAGCTACCTCCCAAAGAGGGTGGCTGGCCATATTGGGATAAAGTGCAGCACATTGCCGTGTTTGTGATGCTCACTTCGCTGGCGTTACTTGCATTTCCCAAGTGGCGTTGGCAATCGGCAGTTGGGCTCGCTATGTATGGCGCAGTCATCGAATGGGCGCAGGGGGCATGGACGATTACCCGTATGCCAAGTGTGGGAGATTGGTTGGCAGATGTTGTCGGTATTGCCATCAGTTTGATCGTGTACAGTTGGCTTGTGCGATTGCCGTATGTAAGTAAAGTAGTATCAGATGCCCAATGAGATTGAAATGCACGGCGAATTTGATTTAATCGCGCGGTACTTTACACGCCCCACACCCAAGGCCGATTTGGGGGTGGGGGATGATGCCGCGCTAGTGCGTGTTGCGCCACATTGTCAGCTGGTGGTATCGGTCGATGCGTCGGTAGTAGGCACTCACTTTTACGCAGATTGCCCACCGGCATGGATTGGTTGGAAAGCGCTAGCAGTCAATGTATCGGACATGGCGGCCATGGGTGCGATGCCCAAATGGATCACACTTGCGCTAGCTTTGCCGGAACAGAACTCGCATTGGCTGGCAGAATTTGCACAAGGGTTTTTTGATTGTGCCACGCAATTTGATATTGATTTGATAGGGGGCGACACCACACGTGGACCGCTCAATATTACCGTGCAAATCATGGGCGAGGTGCCAACTGGTCAGGCGTTGTTACGCAGCGGCGCGCAAGTGGGGGATTATATTTGGGTATCAGGTATGCTGGGGAGTGCGGCGTTAGGCTTGGCACATATACAAAAAAAATTGATAGTGCCGGATGCGGTGTTGGCCGACTGTTTAAAAGCGTTGCATCAGCCACAGCCGCGTTTGACCGTAGGCATGGGGTTGAGAGGTATTGCGCATAGCTGTATCGATATCTCGGATGGGCTGATTGCTGATTTAGGTCATATCCTCAAGGCGTCAGATGTGGGGGCAGAGATTGATTTAGAGAAAGTACCTTGTCTATCCATGGTAAAACAATCGTTACATAGTCCACTTTTTCAGCAAGCGATATTATCCGGTGGCGATGATTATGAATTGTGCTTTACCGTACCTAAACACAAGCGTGCCGAGATTGAAGCGCTCAGTCAGCGGTGCGGCGTGCCTTTGACCTGCATTGGTGAAGTGACTTCTGGCGCAGGCTTGCTACTGACATTTCAGAACCAGCCATTATCTTTTGCCGGAAAGGGGTTTGATCATTTTGGCTAGTGCACCTTCATTGAAATTGTTGCTATCGCACCCTGTGCATTGTTTAAGTTTTGGCTTTGGCACTGGGTTATCCCCTAAAGCGCCTGGTACATTGGGTACTTTGGTAGGTTTTCCGTTCTTTCTAGGCGTCATGCATCTGGCGATGTCTCAGCAATTGCTAATGATTGCTGTGTTGTTTGCTTTGGGCATTTATTTTTGTCATCAGACTGGACTTGCTTTAGGGGTAAGTGACCATGGCGCCATCGTTTGGGATGAAATCGTGGCCATGATGCTGGTGCTTGTATTTACGCCGCAACAATGGGGATGGTGGCTCGCCGCATTTCTATTATTTCGCTTGTTTGATATTTGGAAGCCTTTTCCAATTCGTCAGTGCGATGCCATGGTAAAAGGCGGGTTAGGCGTGATGTTAGATGACTTATTGGCAGCGTTATATGCCATTGTATGTATACAAGGATGGATATGGATGAATTAGTGCTGCTGGCTGAAGAGTTGGGTGCGCAGCTTAAGCAACGCAAAGAGGTGCTGGCGTTAGCGGAATCGTGCACTGGTGGCCTAGCTGCTGTGGCTATCACTAGTGTTGCGGGCAGCTCAGCTTGGTTTGATTGTGGATTTGTTACGTATAGCAATCAATCCAAAGTGGATGCACTCGGTGTGTCTGCGCAGACGTTGGATGAGTATGGTGCAGTGAGCGAGCAAACCGCGGTAGCGATGGCGCAGGGGGCATTAAAAAACAGTCAGGCAAGCCTAGCAGGCAGTATCACGGGCATTGCTGGGCCTAGTGGAGGCACCAAGCAAAAGCCTGTCGGCACAGTTTGTTTTGCTTGGGCACATGCCGATGGCCGACTGAAGCGTTCAACGCAACTGTTTCGCGGGGATAGGACGCAGATACGACATCAAGCCGCAGAACATATGTTGCTAGGCTTGATGGGTATGCTTAAATAATAATGCGCTAGTCGCGACCACGACCTCTGCCACCGTGGTTGTGACCACGATCCCAATCGCCGCGGCCTCTGTCCCATCCACGGTGATGTCCTTGGTAGTGGTCGTTATTATAGTAACGATATTGCACTACAGGAGCGTAGCGAATTGCACGCGGTGGTCCATAGTAAGCGGGCCCTCCATAATAGACGGCGCTTGGCGCAGGGTAATAGTACACGGCAGGCGGTGGCGCATAGCCATACCCGCCAATATTTACACCTAGACTAAATGAATCGCGCGCACTGGCTACCGACATCGTTGCACCAGTAATCGCGATAGTTACAAATAAAGCTTTTAAAATTTTCATATCTCCTCCATCTAATAAATGGTCACTCCCTACCAGTTAAAACGCGTTCAATTAGCAAAAGTTTACAAGCGTTTTCTGAATAACTTAGGCATGATGCTTTCTTAAGTAAATGACGAGCGAACAGTGCTTGGTGCTTACCATAAATAGCAAATTATGAAATAATGGTCAGTTAATTTAAGTGGTTTAAAATAAAGGCAAAATTTACATGGATGACAACAAAAGCAAAGCGCTAGCAGCCGCACTTTCTCAGATTGAAAAGCAATTTGGCAAAGGCTCCATCATGCGCATGGGTGATTCCGATATCGGGGAAGATATTCAAGCGGTTTCCACAGGTTCTTTGGGTTTGGATATTGCGCTAGGGATTGGAGGCTTGCCCCGTGGTCGTATTGTTGAAATCTATGGTCCAGAATCCTCAGGTAAAACGACTTTAACGCTTTCTGTGATTGCCGAAATGCAAAAAGTGGGCGGTGTGGCCGCGTTTATTGATGCAGAGCATGCGCTAGATCCACAATACGCAGCCAAACTAGGCGTGAATGTGCCGGACTTGCTGATTAGCCAACCGGATACGGGTGAGCAAGCGCTTGAAATTGCGGACATGCTTGTACGCTCAGGCTCTGTGGATATTGTCGTCGTCGACTCTGTCGCTGCACTCACGCCGCGTGCTGAAATTGAAGGCGAGATGGGTGATAGCCACATGGGCTTGCAAGCGCGCCTGATGTCACAAGCTTTGCGTAAGTTGACCGGTAACATCAAGCGCACCAACACCTTGGTCATCTTTATTAACCAGATCCGCATGAAAATTGGCGTGATGTTTGGTAACCCAGAGACTACGACTGGTGGTAATGCCCTTAAATTCTATGCATCCGTGCGTTTAGATATCCGTCGTACCGGCGCGATTAAAAAAGGTGATGAAGTCACTGGTTCCGAAACGCGTGTCAAAGTCATTAAAAATAAAGTAGCGCCGCCGTTTAAACAAGCCGAATTTGACATCATGTATGGCGAGGGGATTTCTCGCTTAGGTGAAATTATTGAGTTAGGCGCGAATATTAAATTGGTAGAAAAAGCCGGTGCTTGGTACAGCTACAATGGCGAGAAAATTGGCCAAGGTAAAGAAAACGCGAAAGAGTATTTACGTGAGCATCCAGAAATCGCTGCAGAGATTGAAGCGAAAATTCGCGCCAATGCTAAACAAATTGCCGAGGTGATGCCTTCTGCACGTGGCGAAGACGATTAACTTATCTTTTGTCAGCTGCAGAAAATTGCATGTTAACCAATGGCAATGGTCGAGAAGTCATTAAGGCAACGCGCGCTGGAGTATCTGGCTAAACGTGAATACTCTTATGCCGAGTTAAGCCAAAAGCTTAAAGCGTATGCAGAGGAAACGGATGATATACCAGCGCTACTAGATGATTTTAAACAGCGTGGTTGGCTGAGTGATGCAAGATTTACAGAGCAAATTGTGCATGCGCGTAAAGCCAAATTTGGTAGTGCAAAGGTAGCACATGAGTTACGTGAAAAAGGTGTGGCAGACGAGCTGATTACGCAGGCAGTAGAAACACTTAAAGAGACTGAGTTGGACAATGCGCGAGAGGTGTGGCGCAAGAAATTTAAAGCAGGTCCACAAAACCGCGAGGAGTGGGCCAAACAGGCCAGATTTTTACAAAGCCGAGGTTTTGGTTTTGACATTATAAAGAACGTATTGAATAGTAAGTTTGAAGATGACAATTAAACTCAGTAGCAAACCCAGCAGTAACGAAATCCGCCAAGCATTTCTAGACTTCTTCGCCTCTAAAGGCCATCAAGTGGTGGCGTCTAGCTCACTTGTGCCACATGGTGACCCGACCTTGCTGTTCACCAATGCGGGTATGAATCAGTTTAAAGATGTGTTTTTGGGGTTTGATAAACGTCCTTATACCCGTGCGACGAGCAGCCAAAAATGTGTGCGTGCTGGTGGTAAGCATAACGATTTAGAAAACGTGGGCTACACCGCACGTCACCATACTTTCTTTGAAATGCTCGGCAATTTCAGCTTTGGTGATTACTTTAAGCGTGATGCGATTCAATACGCATGGGAGTTGCTGACCGAAGTCTACAAGTTGCCAAAAGAGAAATTGCTAGTCACGGTTTATGCAGAGGACGATGAAGCCTTTGATATTTGGACCAAAGAAATTGGTGTGCCCGCAGAGAAAGTCATTCGTATTGGCGATAACAAAGGTGCACGCTATGCCTCAGACAACTTTTGGATGATGGGTGACACCGGCCCATGTGGCCCATGTACGGAAATCTTTTACGATCACGGCGACAAACACTGGGGTGGGCCTCCGGGCAGCCCTGATGAAGATGGCGATCGCTTCATTGAGATTTGGAACAACGTCTTTATGCAGTTCAACCGCGATGAAGCGGGCGTGATGCATCCATTGCCTAAACCAAGTGTGGATACGGGTATGGGATTGGAGCGTATCTCGGCAGTATTGCAAGGCGTGCATGCCAACTATGAGATTGATTTATTTCAAACGCTGATTGCAGCAGCGGCACGTGAAACCAAAGCCGCTGACTTAGCCAGCCCAAGTCTAAAAGTATTGGCAGACCATATCCGTGCCTGTTCATTCTTGATTGCTGATGGTGTGATTCCTGGCAACGAAGGGCGTGGCTATGTATTGCGCCGTATTATTCGACGCGCGATTCGTCATGGCTATAAATTAGGTGTGCGTAGTGCGTTCTTTCATCATATGTTGCCAGACTTGGTCAAAGAAATGGGCGGTGCTTACCCAGAGCTGGTGAGTGAGCAAAAACGGATTGCCGACATTCTCAAACAAGAAGAAGACCGCTTCTTTGAAACCATCGAGAATGGTATGCAAATTTTGGAGGCTGCTTTATCTAAGCATCCAAGCGGTACTGATTTGTTGTTGGGAGACAATTTAGCTTTTAAACTTCATGATACATATGGATTCCCATCTGATCTGACAGCAGATATTGCTCGTGAACGTGACATAAAAATTGATGTGGCTGAATTCGAAGCATCGATGGCACGCCAAAAAGAACAAGCGCGTGCTGCCGGAAAATTCAAAATGGCGACGAATTTGGAATATGACGGTCAAGCCACCACTTTCCACGGTTACGAAAAACTGGAAACCTCAGCTAAGGTATTAGCGCTATATAAAGATGGCACCTCTGTTAACACACTAAGTGAAGGTGATATGGGTATAGTGGTACTAGACGATACCCCATTCTATGCCGAGTCTGGTGGTCAGATTGGTGACAGTGGTGAGTTGCGTGCAAGCGACGGCATTTTTGCGGTAGAAGACACGCAAAAAATTCAAGCTGCAGTATTTGGTCATCATGGCGTATTAAAAACAGGGTCGTTAAGCGTAGGCGATACTGTTTCTGCGCGCGTGAATACACAAGCACGTGCCAATACTATGCGTAACCATTCTGCCACCCATTTGATGCACAAAGCGTTACGCGAAGTATTAGGCGAGCATGTGCAACAAAAAGGCAGTTTGGTCGATACTGAAAAAACCCGTTTTGACTTTGTGCACAATGCGCCCATGACCGTTGCGCAAATCGCGCAAGTGGAAACGATTGTGAATACAGAGATTTTAGCGAATGCTGCGACACAGGCGCGCGTCATGGATATTGAATCTGCACAAAAAACTGGCGCCATGATGTTATTTGGTGAGAAGTATGGCGATGAAGTGCGCGTATTGGATATTGGCTCAAGCCGTGAGTTGTGTGGCGGTACCCATGTAAGCCGCACAGGTGATATTGGCTTATTCAAGATTACATCTGAAAGTGGTGTGGCCGCTGGTGTACGGCGTGTGGAAGCCACTACCGGTGAAGGCGCGTTAAAGTTAATTAATACGCAACAAGCCTTGATTACACAATTGGCGAACGATTTAAAAGCGCCTGCACATGAATTAGCCAACAAAGTTGCACAACTGAACGAACATGCAAAGTCACTTGAAAAAGAACTTGCACGTTTAAAATCCAAGCTGGCATCCGCGCAGGGTGATGATTTGGTTGCGCAGGCAATAGATATTGCAGGCGTCAAAGTATTGGCTGCGATGCTAGACGGTGCTGATGCCAATGGTCTGCGCGAAACCATGGACAAACTGAAAGACAAACTCAAGTCGGCAGTGATTGTGTTAAGCGCTGTTAACGATGGAAAAGTGAGCTTGGCTGCCGGTGTAACGCAAGATTTGATTGCTAAAGTCAAAGCGGGCGATTTGGTGAATCACGTGGCTAGCCAAGTGGGCGGTAAAGGTGGTGGTAAGCCGGATATGGCGATGGCAGGCGGCACAGATCCAAGTCAACTGTCTACGGCATTGGCTAGTGTAGAAGCTTGGGTAAAAGCCAAATTAGGCTAAATTAAAGAACTGAGTAAGCCTAGTGTAAGGCGTCAATGGCATACTAGTGGTAATGCAAATATAACAATTATTTTATTTGGGTGATTAAAAGAGTTAAACATGGCACTAATTGTACAAAAATATGGCGGTACTTCCGTTGCGAATCCAGAGCGGATTCGTAATGTAGCAAGGCGCGTGGCACGTTACAAAGCGATGGGGCACCAAGTAGTCGTCGTGGTGTCTGCAATGTCTGGTGAGACCAACCGTTTGATTGGCTTGGCAAAAGAAATCATGCCAGACCCTGACCCACGTGAGTTAGATGTGATGGTTTCTACGGGTGAGCAAGTGACGATTGGTATGACAGCACTTGCACTGATGGAGCTAGGCATTAAAGCGAAAAGCTACACTGGTACGCAAGTTAGAATTTTGACCGACAACGCATTTAACAAAGCGCGCATCCTCAATATTGATGAGCATAATCTGAAGCATGATTTGGCAGATGGCTATGTCTGTGTGGTGGCTGGTTTCCAAGGTGTGGATGCCAATGGCAACATCACGACACTTGGCCGTGGTGGTTCAGATACCACCGGTGTGGCTTTGGCAGCAGCATTGGGTGCTGATGAGTGTCAAATTTATACGGATGTGGATGGTGTCTATACGACTGACCCACGTGTAGTGCCAGAAGCGCGCCGTCTTGAAAAAATCACCTTTGAAGAAATGTTAGAGCTTGCTTCACAGGGCAGTAAAGTATTGCAAATTCGCTCTGTAGAGTTTGCCGGTAAATATAAAGTTAAGTTGCGTGTGCTTTCCAGCTTTGATGAAGATGGCGATGGCACACTGATTACATTTGAAGAAGATAGTAAGGATGACAGCATGGAAGAACCCATTATCTCAGGCATCGCATTTAATCGTGACGAAGCCAAAATTACAGTATTAGGCGTGCCAGATAAGCCTGGTATTGCGTATCAAATTCTAGGGCCAGTGGCCGATGCCAATATCGATGTAGATATGATCATCCAAAACGTGGGCGCTGATGGCACTACAGACTTTACCTTTACCGTACATAAAAACGAGATGAACAAGGCTTTGTCTATCTTGCGTGACAAAGTACAAGGGCATATCCAAGCACGTGAAATCAATGGCGATGATAAGATTGCTAAAGTATCCGTGGTGGGTGTGGGTATGCGCTCGCATGTGGGCATTGCTAGCCAAATGTTCCGCACTTTGGCAGAAGAAGGCATCAACATTCAAATGATTTCCACCAGTGAGATTAAAATTGCAGTGGTGATTGATGAAAAATACATGG
>Ga0123394_1078875_pt1 | contig 38583 bp, 33 predicted proteins | sample T10HHNO3metaT_FD_89922 | JGI IMG/M metagenome (GOLD analysis project Ga0123394, IMG submission 89922) | Methane-oxidizing artificial microbial communities from Washington, USA to study methane cycling - T10-HHNO3 metaT (Metagenome... ...
GACCAAACAGGCTTTGGTGTTACATACCATAGGCGCGGCATTACGTGAGGAGGTAGCAGCATGAGTCAACAGATTAACCTCATAAATCCAGCTCTTATCAAGCAAAAGGATTATTTGACAACGCTTAATATAGTAAGCGTATACGGCGCATTGGGTTTGCTGATATTGGGGTGGTATGGCTATACCGCACAACAGGTACACACACTCAAAGCGTCACGAGATCAGTTGGTGGGGCAGTTGCAACAGCAGCAAACCACTTTAGAAGCAATGAATGCCGCGAGGGCGCCAAAAGCGCCAAATCAGGCTTTAGTTGCAACGTTACAATCGTTAGAGGAAAAACACCGCATGCAAACGCAAATATTGCAGGTGATGCAGCAAGGCAAGCCCTCACAAGACAAGGGTTTGGCTAATTATATGTTAGGGCTGGCGCGCCAAAGCACAGATGGGCTATGGCTCACCGGCTTTAGTATCGATCAAACGCATCATGCGGTGTCTTTGCGTGGGCGCAGTTTAGATGCGTCCTTATTGCCTGATTATATGCATCAACTTGGGCGTCAAGCTGTATTTGCCGGCCAAGCATTCAGTGGATTACGTATTCAGCAACCAACAGAACAAGCCGCTAACCCTGCACCTGCTGTAGCGTCCACAAGCGCTGCATCTACACCTACCGCAGCGCCGGTACCCAGTGCATTTGTCGAGTTTGAGTTACAAGCGAAAGAAATCCTACCTACCTCTGCTGCATCCTTACCAGCAACACTGGAAGCAGTAGCGCCTACACCAAACGAGGTGAAGTCTTGAACGCCATGCTGCAGACAGTTTCTACCAAGTTTGCTGCGTTAAACGCACGCGAACGTTGGATGGTGTTTTTTGCCGGATTGGCGCTGGTGTATGCCGTGCTCAGCAGTTTGTTGATGAGCCCAGTTCAGCGCCAGCAACAACAAATGCAAACAGAAATGGCGCAATCCAGTGCGCAATTGGCGGATATAGCGCAGCAAGTGGCTACGCTATCAGAGCACCCGGTCATGAGTGTGGATGAAAGTAATACGCAAAAAATTGCACAACTCAATGCCAAGATTCATGCGCAAAAAACAGAAATGTCTGCTTTGCAAGATACCTTGGTGAGCCCGGCACAAATGCCTGGCTTACTCAAAGATTTGATTGAGCATCACGCCAGCTTGCGGTTGATTGACATGAAAACGCTGCCACCGGAAAACTTCTTAACTGCTCAACCAATCACGGCACAAGATACCGAAGCCACACAGACGCATAGCGGTCAGCCACTCATTTATCGCCATGCCATCACCATGACCTTGGCAGGTAACTACATGGAATTGATGCGTTATGCGCAAGCCTTGCAAGCCATGTCTGCACTAGTATTGTGGGATAAAGCCGTGCTGGTAGCAAAAACTTACCCTGAGAATGAACTCACGATCACAGTGTATACACTGAGTTTGGATGCCACATGGCTAAGTATCTAATGGGTTTGATTGGGCTTGGCCTATTTACATCCACGCTGATGGCAGAGGTATTGCGTGACCCTACCTTACCGCCCGTGCAGTCTGGCTTGGTGTCGGCGGAGCGTTTGCCAACTGTGGCGCCACCACCAATGTTGCAATCCATTACCTTAGGCTCTAGCGCCAAGTTTGCCATGATCAATGGGCAAACTGTGATGTTGGGCGGCAGCTATGAGGATTGGACATTGATACGGTTAAGCGCTAACGAAGCGGTGTTACGTGCAAAAGATGGCAAGACTAAAGTGCTGGTGATGGATTACGCCATTCAAAAACGCAGTGCGTCCGCACAGCCCAGAAAATTACCAATACGAAATAGCACCAAAGCCACTTCTCAAGAGGTGGTAGAAACCACGACACGAAATAACTTAACGGAACGTCCTCATGCGCAAGTGCGTGTGCAGGCAGAAAGTCTATGGGTGAAGCAATGAACACACATTTTAAACTAAGCACGGTGATGGCCATGTTGTTGCTGGTGGGTTGCGCAAGCAATGCCCCACAAAACAACGGGCAGCTCAATAGCAAAATGCAGCAAACCTTAAAAGAGGCGGCTAAAGCTAAACCTGCTGCGGCCTTGCCAGAAGTGGTGAATGAAGCGTTATTGCCACCGCTCAAAGTAGAGCTACCTAAAAGCAATGCCAAAAAATTAGAGCCACGTTTTGATTTGGTGGTGAACAATGCACCCGCTGCACAAGTGTTGATGGGCATCGTGAGCGGTACGCGCTACAGCATGTTGCTACACCCAGACATGGCTGGCAATGTATCCGTCAATTTAAAAGATGTGACCGTATTTGAAGCGTTAGATGCTTTACGTGATTTATATGGCTATGAATATAAAGTAGACGGCACACGTATTATGATTGAGCCGCAAACACTGCAAACACGCGTGTTTCAGGTCAATTATATTGTAGGCCAACGCAAAGGTTCGTCTGATACACAAGTGACTTCTGGCTCATTGGGCGCATCCAATAGCAACACAGCGTCACAAAATCCATCCACGGCTACGACCTCTACACCAGGTCAAACCAATCAAGTGGCGCTGATTTCCAGCAGTATTTCCACTAATACCAGTAACGATTTTTGGACGGATTTAGGCTTGTCTTTAAACGGCATTGTCGGATCAGAAGCAGGGCGCAAAGTAGTGGTCAACTTGCAGTCTGGCGTCATCATGGTACGTGCCATGCCTAAGGAAATCCGTAACGTCGAATCTTTCTTGCGCTTGATGCAAGTGAACATTGAGCGCCAAGTGATTTTAGAAGCCAAGATCTTGCGCGTAGGCCTCAATTCAGACTCTCAAAGCGGTGTGAACTGGTCTGTATTAGGGAGTCGTGGCAGCAGCCGGGCGTTGGTAGGTAATATCAACAACAACAGCGTGGTCAATACCAATGGCAATGGCCCGCAAGTCTCTGGCTCTTTAGGGGCAGATTTGAATGGCGTTTTGGCGAATGCTGCTACCACTGCGATTGGTGGGCCTTTGTTTGCCGTGGCATTACAAGGCGCTAACTTTGCTGCGCTGATGCAATTTTTAGAAACACAAGGCGATGTAGAAGTGCTCTCTAGCCCAAGAATCGCCACCATTAATAACCAAAAAGCCGTGCTTAAAGTAGGTACGGATGAGTTCTATATTACTGGCGTGAGACAAAGTACAACTGCCTCTGTGGGCGCAACGACTACGATTCCGGAAGTCACTTTGCAACCATTCTTCTCTGGCATCTCGTTAGATGTAACGCCGCAAATTGATAAAGATGACAACATCATCTTGCATATGCATCCATCCATTAGCCAAGTGACGACCGTGACCAAACAATTTACCTTAGGCGGCACGTCTAATCAGTTTAACTTGCCACTGCCTTCCAGCAGCGTGAATGAGACCGACAGTATTGTGCGCACCCGTGATGGTAACGTGATTGCGATTGGTGGCCTGATGACAGAGAGCAATACCAAAACCGGCTCAAAAGTGCCTGGTTTGGGCGATGTCAAAGGCATAGGCAAAGCCTTCCGCCAGCATAGCGAGCAATCCAGTAAATCTGAGTTGGTGATTTTACTGAAATCGACCGTAGTGCAAGGCAATGAGAGCTGGTCAGAAGACATGCTCAGCGCACAACAACGTTTAGAAGGTATGCGCCAACAACAATACGGACAAGCCAAAGCTGGAGGTAGCTAATTATGTACCTCGCGCATTTTGGTCTGAAAGAATTCCCGTTCAAGTTGACGCCTGACACCAGCTTTTATTACGCCACGCAAAGCTATCAAGAAGCATTGAATACGCTGCTGATTGCGATTAGTTCGGGTGAAGGCTTTATCAAAATTACTGGCGAAGTTGGCACTGGTAAAACCTTGCTATGCCGCAAGTTACTCAAAAGCTTGGGTGATGGCTTTAAAACAGCATTTATCCCCAATCCTTATTTAGACCCACAAGCATTGTTGATGGCGCTGGCGTCCGAACTTGGGTTGAGCTTGCCTGCACGCTTAAGCCACCATGAGTTACTAGACGCATTGTCTCAACGATTAATGGCATTGGCCAACGAAGACAAACAAGTAGTGGTGTGTTTGGATGAAGTGCAAGCCATGCCGATTGAAACGCTAGAAGCTTTGCGTTTGTTGAGTAATTTAGAAACCGAGAAACGCAAATTATTACAAGTGGTGATTTTTGGCCAGCCCGAGCTGGAAGAAAAGTTAGATCAGCCTTCGATTCGCCAATTGCGTCAACGCATTAGCTTTGAGTATCGCTTGGGTGCTTTGCAATGGCATGAGCTGAGTTTTTACCTCAATCACCGTATGCATATTGCTGGCTATAACGGCTGGCGTGTGTTCACACCGGCCAGCTTGCGCTTACTACACCAACATTCTGCGGGCATCCCCAGATTGGTCAATATTTTGGCGCATAAAGCATTGTTGTCAGCCTATGGCAAAGGCTTGCGCGAGGTGACCGTGCGCGAAATGCGCGATGCCGTATTAGATACACATGCCAGTGTGCGTACACAACATGGCTGGTCTTATTCAATCTTTAAATGGTGGCTTGCCATGGGTGTTGCGCGTGCCACGTTATTTTTATCTCACTAATTATCTAAGTGCGATAAGGCGGACAATATGAGCTTAATCAATCAAATGCTACAAGAGTTAGAGCAGCGCAAGGCCTCTTCGGATGCGCCTAGTGTACTGACGCAGATGGCACATCCAGTGCATGCAGTAGCGGTACCACGTAAAAACAGGGTGCTGCAATATGCAGTGCTCGGGGCCTTATGTATCGGCGGCGTCTATGGCGTGCAACTGTTGTCGCAACGTATGCTGTCTACACATGCAACACTGGATTTACCAAGTAACGCCGGCATGATTACGGAGGCCAATGCCAATATGATGCCTCCTGTTGCAGTTACGCTTACACCAACACCAACGCCTAGCGAAATCACTGAAGCCGTAGTGGAAACCAGCGTGAGTTTTACGCCAAGCTTGGAAAAGACATTGCATCTGTCACAACAAAGCGGTGCACTAGCAGCAGCCCAATCCAATCAGGTCACACAGGCAACAGCATTATCCAAGACCGTGGTGGCTGCTAATGCCCATGCTGCATCTGTCTTAGATGTGGCGGCGCCTGCGGTACAGCCTAGCACAGTACAATCTGAAGTGGTGCAGCCTGCAGCGCGTGCGCAGGTGGCCATTGCCAATACAATGCCTTTGCCTAAACAAGCTACGCCTAACGCCATAGAGTCTAAATCGGTGGTGAATAAATCCATGACTGCTGAGCAAAAATCAGCCCATGCTTATCAGCAAGCCATTAGCTATTTGCAACAAGGGCGTGTGGCCGAGGCACAAGATCAACTAGTGAGTGCGCTGGAGTTATATCCTCAGCATGAAGATGCGCGCCAGACTTTGGTGGGTTTGTTGGTCGATAACAAACGGTTAGACCAAGCCATGCAGGTATTAAAAAGCGGATTGCAATTGACCTCTAACCAAGCGCCCAACCATGGCAGCTATGCACAAACGTTGGCACGCTTACAATTGGATGCGGGTTTGGTGGAAGATGCATTGCACACATTGGAGACGCATAGCGCCAATGTGCAACAACCAGACGCTTATTACGCCTTAATGGCGGTGGTGCTACAAAAAACAGGGCAGCATGCGCAAGCCATTACACGTTATCAGCAGGCCTTGAGCCGTGGCGCTACTACACCCGCTTGGCTGATTGGCATGGCGGTATCGTTGCAGGCCGAAGGGCGTGCAGCAGAGGCTAAGCAAGCTTATCAACAGGCACAAACCAGCCAACTCAGTCCTGAGCTGGCATTGTTTGTGTCGCAACGCCTCAAGCAAGTGCAATAGCGCAACTGTTGGCTCAATAAGTTCTTGCCATTACCCAACAAGTCACTTTGGCCGCACCTGCGGCTTTCAGTGTTTTGGCTAGCTCGTTTAAGCTAGCGCCGGAAGTCATCACATCATCCACAATCGCTACATGCTTACCCACAAAATAATCATCACAGGTAAACGCAGCTTTGATGTTGCTGACTCTACTTTTTAGCGGCAGGCTGGCTTGTGGCGGTGTATTTCTAATGCGCTGACAGTGATGCGTTGCCAATGGTTTATGCAACAGCTTGGTGATACGTTTGGCCAGTTCTAATGATTGGTTGAATCCGCGTTGCTGTATTCTCGCTGGGTGCATTGGCATCGGTAACACACAATCAACATCGCTAGCACTTACGTGTTTTAAGCTGATGGCTGCAAATAGCCGTGCCAAATGCAATGCATGTTGATACTTGAGTGCTTGTAATAATGCGTCGATCGGGTATGCATACTCAAAGAGCGCATGCGTGGCATCAAAGAAAGGCGGATCAGTTAAGCAACTGCCACAGGTGTTGCCAGCAGCAGGCAGTCCGCATTGTGGGCAACCACTCAGTGCTTGCCATGGCAAATTTTGCCAACAATCTGCACAGATGCCGAGTGTGTGATGCGCTTTGGCCTCGCATAATATGCATGTGGGCTGCATGAATTGGTTGAAAAACGGCTTAATATTGAACATATGATTAATTTTTAAACAGTTGTTTAATGTTTGCTTGGTTAAGCCTTAACAGCATATAATTCGGCATCTATTCAAATAACTACGTGTAAAGGGATGCCATGTTAGACACATCATCAGTCACGCCACCCACCGCTATTATAAACACAGATGCACTTACCCAAGGTAAAGGACAAAGTTGCCATACAGACCACGGCTACTCAGTGAATCGCTGGTCGGTCGATGAGATTGTGGCACTCTTTGAATTGCCATTCAGTGATTTAATCCATCGCGCACAAACCGTACACCGTGAACACTTTGATCCAAATGCTGTACAAGTCAGCACATTACTTTCTATCAAAACTGGTGGTTGTAGTGAAGATTGCGGTTACTGTCCACAAGCGGCACGCTACCATACAGATGTAGAAAATGAGCCGCTAATGAAGTTAGATGACGTGTTAGCCGCAGCACAAGCAGCCAAAGACAATGGTGCCAGCCGCTTTTGTATGGGCGCAGCATGGCGTGGTCCAAAACAACGTGATTTAGAGCCAGTGTTGAAGATGATTTCTGAGGTTAAAGCCATGGGTTTAGAAACCTGCGCGACCTTAGGCATGCTGAAAGAGGGGCAGGCGGAACAGTTAAAAGATGCGGGCTTGGATTATTACAACCACAACTTAGATACCGCCCCTGAATTTTATGGCGATGTGATTACCACGCGCACCTATCAAGACCGTTTAGAAACGCTAGACCGCGTGCGTAGTGTGGACATCAATGTATGTTGTGGCGGCATTATTGGTATGGGTGAGTCACGTAACCAACGCGCTGGCCTGTTGGCACAATTGGCCAATATGGAACGTCCACCGGAAAGCGTGCCAATTAATCTGCTCACGCAAGTAGAAGGTACGCCATTGCATGGAACAGAAGAGCTAGACCCGTTGGAATTTGTACGTACTATTGCTGCTGCACGTATTACCATGCCACAAAGCTTTGTGCGTTTGTCAGCAGGGCGTCAAAGCATGCACGAGGGCATTCAAGCCTTGTGCTTTATTGCCGGTGCGAACAGTATTTTCTACGGTGAGAAATTGTTGACCACAGGCAATCCGGAAGCGGAAACGGATAAGAAGCTATTTGCCAAATTAGGCATTCACCCAATCTAGTATGTTACAGGCTCTACAACAGGAGTTAGATAAGCGCAAAGTAGATGGCCTGATGCGTCAGCGCCGCTTGCTGGATTCGCCACAAGCAGAGCACATCGTCGCAAATAATCAGGCATTTTTATCGTTTTGCAGCAACGATTATCTTGGTTTAGCCAATCATCCCAAGCTCATTGCTGCCATGCAAGAAGCAGCTGGTTTATCCGGTGTCGGTAGCGGTGCCTCTAACTTGATTACCGGCCATCATCGTTATCACGATAAGCTGGAAAAACGTCTTGCCCAATTTGTAGAAATGCCTGCCGCGTTACTGTTTTCTGCTGGTTATATGGCCAATATTGGCGTACTGGGTGCGTTAGCAGGCCGCGAAGATGCGATTTTTGCCGATAAGCTTAACCATGCCTGTTTAAATGATGGCGGTTATTATTCTTTGGCCGATTTCAAACGTTTTTCACACAATGATGTACAAGCGCTGGAAACCTTGCTGAAAGCCAGCACAGCAAAACACAAACTCATTGCAGTAGATGCAGTCTTTAGCATGGACGGGGATATTGCGCCTTTGGCAGAATATCTAGCTTTATGTGAACGTTACGATGCCTATTTATATGTAGATGACGCGCACGGCTTTGGTGTGCTGGGTCAGCATGGGCAGGGGTCACTGAACCATTTAGGTTTAAAGTCACCGCGCTTGATTATGATGGCCACCTTAGGTAAAGCTGCTGGTGTGGCTGGTGCATTTGTTGCCGGTGAGCAAGTGGTGGTGGATTATTTGATTCAAAAAGCCAACAGTTATGTGTACTCCACACCTGCGCCGCCAGCATTATCTGCCACGCTGCTTGCCTCTGTTGATTTGATTGCGCAAGGCGATGCGCTACGCAACCACTTGCAAACCCTTATTGCTACCCTCAAGCAGCATTTGCAGGTATCACGCTGGCAGCTCATGCCCTCCATCACAGCCGTACAACCTTTACTGGTCGGCAATAATTACGAAGCGTTGGCGCTGAGTGAACACTTGCAAGCACAAGGTATTTTGGTGCCAGCCATTCGCCAGCCAACTGTGCCAGTGAATACATCACGCTTGCGTATCTCGCTATCGGCAGCGCATCGTGTCGAAGACGTCATACGCTTGGCGGACACTATCAACCAAGCAGAAACTGTGGTGCAAGCAGCATGAACTTTCTATTGATAACGACAAGGGATCAAGCATGAGTTGCCATGTAGAAATTATTGGTCAAGGGCAACCCTTGGTGTTGCTGCATGGCTGGGGTATGCACAGTGGCGTATGGCAACATCTAGTCAAGCGCTTGTCCGCACAATACATGCTCTATTTGATTGATTTGCCCGGCATGGGCAGCAGTCGTCCGGTGGAGCCATATCATCTGCATGCATTGGCAGATGAAGTAGCGCAAGTTATTCCAGGAGTTTCTGACATCATGGGCTGGTCACTGGGCGGTTTGGTCGCGCAACGTATTGCGCTCAATCAGCCAGACCGTGTGCGCCGCCTGATTTTGGTGGGCTCAACTCCTTGCTTTGTTTCATCACAAGATTGGCCGCATGGTATCTCACCCGTGCATTTTCACAACTTTGCAGAAAGTGTGAACCGGGATTACAAGGCCACCATGTTGCAATTTTTAACCTTGCAATGCATGAAAGCCAGCGATGCGCGCGCAACGTTGCGTCAACTACGCGCTAGCTTTGAGCTGAAACCAACGCCTACGCAAACGACTTTAAATCGTTCACTCTCTATATTGCTAGACTCCGATTTACGCGAAGAGATCGTTACATTACGCAAGCCTACATTGTTAATTCATGGGGATCGCGATACCTTAGCGCCAGTCGCGGCGGCGCACTGGATGTCACAACATTTGCCGATTGCATTTTTACGTGTGATGGCAGGGGCTGCCCACGCGCCGTTCTTGTCGCATACCGATCAGTTTGTTGATACGCTTAACCAGTTTCTAGAGCCATAGATGCAAGATGCCTCAATGAAAGACGCCTATTGGATAGACAAAGCACGCGTACGTGCCTCGTTTGAGCGTGCAGCCCACACTTACGATGCCGCCGCCGTGCTGCAAAAAAATGTGCGGGAAGAAATGTTGGATCGACTCGATCTCGTCAATATCAAACCGCAAGCTATCTTAGATGCAGGTTGTGGTACTGGACACGGCAGCTTTGCCTTGCACAAGCGCTTTCCAGATGCGCATATGGTTTCTTTAGATTTAGCGATGGGCATGTTGCAACAAACCTATGCGCAGCAACCCACCTTAACACGCTGGATGTCACAACTCACCGGCAAAAAAAACTTGGTCTGTGCAGACATTGAGGCACTACCACTAGCCAATGCCAGTGTTGATATCGTCTGGTCTAATCTGGCATTGCAGTGGTGTAATGATCTAGATCAAGCATTTACAGAAATCAAACGTGTGTTAAAGCCAAACGGATTGCTGATGTTCAGCACCTTTGGGCCAGATACGTTGAGAGAGTTGCGTATTGCCAGTGCGGAAAATGACACAACGACGCACGTTAGCCGTTTTATTGATATGCATGACATTGGCGACGCCATGACGCGTGCTGGCTTTAATGCGCCAGTGCTGGATGTGGAGCATTTCACACTCACTTATGACGATGTGAAAAGTGTGATGCGCGATTTAAAATCTATCGGTGCGCATAATGCAACTGCAGGGCGGGTGCGTGGGTTGGTCGGCAAGGGATTTTTTCAGCAATTGGCCACACGTTATGAGCAATTCAGGCTACAAGATGGCAAGCTCCCTGCCACGTTTGAAGTAGTTTATGGGCATGCATGGAAATCAGCCGCTACTTCGGACCTCCCCTCTGGTGTGTCACCTATAGCGTTTCGCGCACGCGGATAGTGAACAATGAAGCAGGCCTTTTTTATTACCGGTACAGATACAGGCATTGGTAAAACCTTTGTGGCATGCCAGTTAATACGCCAATATGTAGCACAGGGCTATCGTGTGGTGGGCATGAAGCCTATTGCCGCAGGCTGTGATCTTGTGGATGGACAATGGGTCAATGAAGATGTGAAGCTATTGATGCAAGCAAGTAATGTAGATGCACCGCTGCATTGGGTGAACCCCTACTGTTTTAAAGCCCCGATTGCACCCCATATCGCCGCGCAGCAAGAAAATATCGCTATTCAGCTAGAAGTTATTCTGCAAGCTTACCAAGCACTCACCGAGTTAGCAGACATTGTGGTGGTGGAAGGCGCGGGCGGTTTGCTGGTGCCATTGCATGCTGAATTGACTATAGCCGAGTTAGCTGCTGCATTGAATATCCCGATTATTTTTGTAGTGGGGATGCGTTTAGGCTGCATTAACCACGCGCTACTTTCACTTGAAGTTATGCAAGCGCGTCATCTGCCGATACAAGGATGGGTAGCCAACCCGATAGAGCCCGCCATGCAATGTTACGCAGAAAACCTTGCTACGCTACAGCAGCACTTTAAAGGCATTCCACAGTTGCAGTGTTAGTGCCTCGCACGCTTATTATTGCAGTAGTGTGTACAACATGCGTGCTTGTCTTATTGCCTATGACCCATCAGGGCTATTGAGCGCGTAGCGTATGCCCATTATGATGCACCCAATCGCAGTTGTTACAGGTCAATCGTCAGCGAACCTAAGCACATAACAGTGATGATCAGTGAGTTTACCCGTATGGGCTATTGAGGGAAAAAGGGATAGCCCATATACTGGATTCAAGATTTTTAAATTTAACGTTTGTATAACTGGAGTAAAAAATATGAAGAAATTGTTGTTAGCGTTAACCATCGCGTTATCTGCAACTGCGGCGCAAGCAGAAGTGGTCAACCACTTAGCATTAAGCACAGCTGGTTCAGTAACATTCACAACAGAAGCAGCTGGCTACACACAAGGTCATGACGTCATTACTGGCGCAACTGGCGGCGTGTTTGGTCAATTATCTGCAACACAAGATACTGCTTTAACAGTAACGTTCTTGGGTAAAGAGGCTTGGAATGTAAACTTCTATATCGCTAACGGTTCAGAAGTTGCCGGTACATCTACTAGCGTAGTAAACGTGGGTGATTCATTCACATTCAACGTAGCAGCAGGTTTGATTGACTTTGGCTTTGGTGGTTCAAGTACTTCAGCTGCAGCTTCAAACTTAACAAACTACATCGGTAAAATTGCTTACATCGAAAACGATGGTTCTTACAAAGATGCGAACGGTAACCCATTTGCATTCTTAATCGGCTTCAATGACAGCGGTTCACCAGATGGCGATTACGATGACTACGTTGTTGGCGTAAGCGCAGTGCCAGTACCAGCAGCATTACCATTGTTGGCTTCAGCATTGGGTATGTTCGGTGTTGCACGTCGCCGTAAAACTTTAGCTTAATTCGCTAAAGTAATTAAAAAAACCTGCTACGGCAGGTTTTTTTACGTCTATATTTTGCGCAATGAATATTGCTTAGGGCGAATCAATCTCTATATAAGCCATGCTGCTGTATATATCCAATCACGGCTTGTGGGCATAGATAAGCCGGATTTTTCTGAGTGCGGATAAGGCCACGAATCTGGCTGGAAGAGATATCTAAAGCGGTCACATCATGTATCGCAATCAGCCCATGTGATTGTTGTGATAATTGCGTGATGTTGTGTGTTTGATGTTGTTGCAGCCATTGACGTAGCGGATCACTTAGGTTGATCAAACTCCCACCATGTGGACGTGAAACGACGATGAGGTGGCAATACTCTAGAACAGATTGCCAGCGGTGCCATTGGTCAAAACGTGCGAATGCATCTGTACCGACGATTAAACATAGTGCATCTTGTGGATGTTCTGCATGCAAAGATATCAACGTGTCGATTGTGTATGACGGCCCGATACGCTCCAGCTCACGTGTATCCAGATGAAAAAGTGGGTTAGCGGCGATGGCAAGTTGCACCATCTCGGCCCTGTGCTTTGCCGCTACATCTGGCTCGGCTTTCAATGGTGGCTTGGCGGCGGGTAAAAACTTTACTTGGCTCAGTGCAAATGCCTCGGCAACCTCTTGTGCGATTCTCAAGTGTCCGTAATGTATCGGATTAAACGTCCCACCAAACACGCCAATGCGCTGCATGATTATCGGTACCCTTGCGCGGTGAGCCAGTGAAATGGTGCTGAAAGCTGACCCACCATCATCTTAGTTGCAGGATGGATTAGGCACGTACTTCACCATTACCAAACACAACGTATTTGAGTGAAGTCAGCCCCTCTAAACCTACTGGACCACGCGCATGTAGTTTGTCCGTGGAAATGCCAATTTCAGCTCCTAGCCCATATTCAAAGCCATCGGCAAAACGTGTAGAAGCATTGACCATCACGCTGCTGGAATCTACCTCACGCAAGAACTGGTGTGCCTTGGTGTAGTTTTCCGTGATGATCGCCTCGGTATGTTGTGATGAGTGCTGGTTGATATGGGCAATCGCTTCATCTATGCCTGCCACTACTTTAGAAGAAATAATGGCATCCAAATATTCCGTGTAAAAATCCTCTTCCGTCGCAGGAATGGCTTCTTTCACAATTGCACAGGTTTCTTCGCAACCACGAATTTCAATACCTTTACTCACCAGCATCTGTGCGAGCAATGGCAACGCTGTATGCGCAATGCTGCGTGCAACCAATAACGACTCTGCAGTATTGCAGGTGCCTAAGCGTTGAGTTTTTGCATTCTCTAAAATACGCACCGCTTTCTGTAGGTCAGCATCATCGTCCACATAGACATGACAATTGCCATCCAAGTGTTTAATCACTGGGATGCGCGCCTCATTGGAGATGCGCTCAATCAAACCTTTGCCGCCACGTGGCACAATCACGTCCACAAAGGCTTTCATGGTAATCAGCTCGCCTACCGCGGCACGGTCGGTGGTCTCTACCACCAATACTGCGTTTTCAGGCAGCCCAGCTTTGGCAAGGCCTTCGTGGACTAGTTTAGCTAAGGCTTGATTACAATGAATCGCCTCAGAGCCACCGCGCAGAATGCATGCGTTTCCAGACTTGATGCATAAGCCTGCCGCATCAATCGTCACGTTCGGTCTGGCTTCGTAAATAATGCCAATCACGCCTAAAGGCACACGCATTTTGCCAATCTGAATGCCAGAAGGGCGGTACTTAAAATCACTCATTTCACCAATCGGGTCTGGCAGGTTCGCAATTTGTGAGAGGCCCTCTGCCATATTGGCAATGGATTTCTCTGTTAAGGTGAGGCGATCTAGCATGGCGTCATCCATGCCATTGGCTTTTGCAGCGGCGATATCTTGCTGATTTGCAGCCAGCAAAGCTTGTGCTTCGCGTTGAATCGCTGCAGCAATGAATAACAGTGCTTGGTTTTTGGTCTGCGTATCCGCTTTTGCCATCGCGCGCGAAGCCTGGCGTGCCTCTTGCCCAAGTTGTTGCATGTAATGTTGAATGTTCATTCTGCCATTTTACCTTGTTCTTGATTTAATGCGAGCAAGGCCAAAACATAGCCGTGAAATTTCCAGCCAAGCATCCCCTTGCATCACGCCTTTGGCCATACGGTCAATGTCACTGAGCTTTTGTAAAGCGGCTTCTACCTGACGCATGCTAAGTCGCTGCGCTGCTGATTTAATCAGGAGTTGCCTATCCCCGAACAAGCGCGCACTGGCCATGGCTGATTGTAAATTTTCGCCTTGGGCTTCGGCTTGTTTAATGCGTAGTAACGGACGTATCAGCCAAATGAGTGGGTTCATCACGGCCACGGCTTGCTCACCTTCGTCTTGTAAGCCTTGCAATATGCGCACTGTGCGCTCGCTATCGCCTTGCAGCATTGCCTCGCCCAATTGAAATGCATCAAAACGTGCTACATTCAGTACCGCTTCTTTGATTTGTGCAGCGGTGACCTCACCGGCCGAGTATAACAACGCTAGCTTTTGAATTTCTTGGTGCGCTGCTAGCATATTGCCTTCTACCTGTTGCGCCATAAAAGCGAGCGCATCGTCATCCGTATGCTGCTGTTGTAACGCTAGCCGTTGTTTAATCCATGCAGGCAATTGACCAATCGTGACCTCTTTTAGTTCTACCACTAATGCGTGTGTCTGCAAGTTTTGATACCAAGCGCTATTTTTGCTCTCACGTTCTAGTGCAGGTAGGGTAATGATGGTGGTGGTATCCGGCATAGGCTGTTGCGCCAGTTCTGCCAGTACTTTTGCACCGTCAACACCAGGTTTTCCGCTGGGGATATGAATTTCCAGAATGCGGTGCGAAGAAAATAACGAAAAGTGCTGACTAAATTGCGTGACGGTTTGCCAGTTAAATTGGCGTTCTACCAATAGGCTGGTGCGTTCTTCTGCACCGAGTTTGCGCGCATATTGTCTTATACAGTCTAGACATTCTGCTTTGGCCAATGGCTCATCGCCAACTACCACCACCACTGGTGATAGGGTGGTGGCAAGTTGTTTTGCTAAAGCGGCCGCGGAAATTTGCACGGAGATTGGTAATTTCAGCTTATGGTTTTAGTTTGGATAATCGACGAATGACGTTATTCATCACATCTTTTTGCATATTGAGATTGAGTTGCTTTTCTTCATTTTGTTTGGCCAATAAATTCGCATCGCTGTACGAAAAGTCTCTACGCGCTTCTACCGTTTGTGGTTGGCTCCACAGGGCTTCTTTCGCTGGTTTTGTACGGTAGATCACACGGTAATACAGCTCATACTCACGTACCACGCCATCGCCGCTCAATGAAAGGATGCGCTTCTCGCTTTCTTCCTTCATTAAATCAATTTCCATTTCGGCCTGACTTGGGTCGGTTGTCACGACTACGCCATTGGCTGTGATGGATTTCTTAAGCGCTTTGGTGATTTGCGTCTGGCCATTGACAAAAATGCTGGTAAACGCAAACTCGCTTGCACCGCGCAAATGAAATCCGCACGCAATCAGCGTTAAGCACAATACCGTTAGCGTTACATTTCGCATCCATTGCATCATCGTTTTATCCCACCACAATATTAATGAGTTTATTGGGTACTACAATAATTTTACGTACACTGGCATTTTCCAAATGCTTTTGCACAAATGGCTGGTTGACCGCAATCGCCTCAATTTGTGATTTTTCCATGCTCTTGGCAAGTGTAATGCTACCACGCAATTTACCATTGACTTGCACCACGTACTCGACTTCATCTTGCACCATGGCGGATTGTAACGCTTCCGGCCAAGTGGCTTTGAGAATGTCCTCGCCAAACCCAAGCTCTTTCCACAATGTTTGCGTAATGTGTGGGGCAATGGGCGATAACAAGCGTAGCAAAATAGAAAAACCTTCAAATGCAACGGCTTGCCACTGTGGTTCGGCATCTTTTTGCACTTTTTCCAACGTATTGAGCAATTTCATGCTGCCAGAGGCCACAGTATTAAACTGCTGTCTGCCTAAGTCATAGCTGGCTTGTTTAAGTGTCATATGCACTTCACGTCTGGCTGCAGCTAGCCCGCCATTTAGTTTGCCGGAAATGGTTTGTTTTTCTTCGGGTGCTAATGTGTAAGCAAAACTCCACACGCGTCTTAAAAAGCGATGAGACCCTTCGACACCACTGTCAGACCACTCCAGCGTTTGTTCCGGCGGTGCTGCAAACATCATGAAGAAACGCGCGGTGTCTGCACCGTACTGTTCAATTAAGGATTGTGGATCGACACCGTTGCGCTTCGACTTGGACATGGTGCCCATGCCTTGAAAATCGACAGGCAAACCATCTTTAAGGGCTTTGGCGCCTGTAACTTTGCCATGTGCATCATGCAACAATTCCACTTCTTCTGGCGCAAAATACTCAATGCCGCCTTTGTCGGTACGGCGCGAGAAGATATGGTTGAGCACCATGCCTTGCGTCAGTAAGTTGGCAAATGGTTCGTCGTAATTCACCAAGCCTAAATCTCGCATCACCTTGCTCCAAAAACGGGAGTACAGCAGATGCAAAATAGCGTGCTCAATGCCGCCAATATATTGGTCTACCGGCATCCAAGCGTTGGTCTCGCTATCCACCATCGCATCCGATTGAAAGCCGCTGGCATAGCGTGCGTAGTACCAGCTGGAATCCACAAAGGTATCCATGGTGTCGGTCTCGCGCTGTGCAGGTTTGCCACAAGTCGGGCAAGTGCAATTGACAAAGCTTTCTAATTTATTCAACGGGTTGCCTGAGCCATCAGGGACGCAGTCTTCCGGCAGTTTCACTGGTAACTGGTCATCGGGCACTGGTACATCACCACAGCTATCACAATGGATAATAGGGATAGGGCAGCCCCAATAGCGTTGACGTGACACGCCCCAATCACGTAAACGCCAATTGGTTTGCTTGTCACCTAGGCCTTTGGTGTTGAGGTCAGCAGCAATCATGTCGACTGCCTCTATATAGTTTAAGCCATCGTAGGCACCGGAATGTACGCAAATACCTTTGGATTTATCGCCGTACCATTCCATCCATGCATAATCGGAGAATGTCTCACTCCCTACCTGCACTACTTGCTTGATGGGCAATTGGTATTTTTTTGCAAAGCCAAAATCACGTTCGTCATGCGCGGGCACCGCCATTACTGCGCCTTCGCCGTAGGTCATCAGTACATAGTTACCTACCCATACCGGGATGCTTTCCCCTGTGAGTGGGTGCGTCACAGTGAGGCCGGTGTCCATACCTTCTTTTTCCATGGTGGCCATGTCGGCTTCCATGACGGAGCCTTGTTTGCATTGCTCAATAAAAGCGGCCAATGCCGGATTGTTTTGTGCGGCGAGCGTGGCAAGTGGATGCTCAGCGGCCACCGCGCAAAATGTCACGCCCATGATGGTATCGGCACGGGTGGTGAATACCCATAGTTTGCCATCATCAATCAGCGCACCTTGTTTATCGGTAATGTTGTGGGTAAAAGCAAAACGTACACCCACACTTTTACCAATCCAGTTGGCTTGCATGGTTTTGACACGCTCTGGCCAGCCCGGTAGCTTGTCTAAGTCATCCAGTAATTGCTGCGCATAGCCGGTAATGTTGAAGTAATAGCCAGGAATTTCACGCTTTTCTACCAATGCACCCGTGCGCCAGCCACGGCCATCAATCACTTGCTCGTTGGCTAATACGGTTTGGTCAACAGGATCCCAATTGACCACTTGTGTTTTTTTGTAGGCAATGCCTTTTTCTAGCATGCGTAAAAACAACCATTGGTTCCATTTGTAATATTCAGGCTGGCAGGTAGCGAGCTCACGTGACCAGTCAATGGCAAAGCCAAGTGACTTGAGTTGCTTACGCATATACGCAATGTTGTCATAAGTCCACTTTGCTGGCGGTACATTGTTTTGAATCGCCGCGTTTTCAGCCGGTAAACCAAATGCATCCCAACCCATTGGCTGTAATACGTTGTAGCCTTTCATGTGATGAAACCGACTTAGCACATCGCCAATGGTGTAATTGCGCACATGCCCCATGTGTAATTTACCACTGGGGTAGGGGAACATGGATAAACAGTAGTATTTGGGTTTATCACTCGTGTATTTTGCGGCAAAACTTTGCTGCGTGTCCCACTGTTGTTGGGTTTGTTGTTCGATTTCTTTGAATGGATACTGCTGTTGCATGGTGGTTGAGCGCGAATTTGAATAAAACCGAATTATACCTTGAAACCCTTGCAGCGAATGAGGCTTGCAAGGCTAAATCCCTTAGTCTTGCTGGTAAGTCACTGTTAACTTTGTATCTGTGGGGAATGTGTTGGCCAATTTGACTGAAATCGGCTGATGGCCATCGATCACTACATGCATGGTGCCGTTGCGCCAATGCCAGTCTATGGTATATGCACCTACTTTAAGTCGCTCTACATCCATGTCGTGCGACATCCAGTCTTCCGGAATACCACCGCCAATGACGAGTGTGTTTTTGTCGTGGCGGTGGTCAATATAACCCAGCATATCCATTTGCAGTAACGCCATTTCGGCTGCAGTCCAATAGTGTGGGTTGACGCCTTTGGGCTTGACCCAGCCGCGCACATTTTGCCAGATCCCAAAGCTGTTTTCTTCGCCATCGCCTTCCCACCAGCTATAGAGATTGGGTGCACTTTGGTGTGCCCAGAACCATGTTAATGTGGACCAAGCGCGCTCTGGGTGCCCCAAGTATAGCCATTGGTGTGACTCGGCTAGCTGGAAATATGTCCAAAGTGGGCGTTGCTTGAGTTGCTGAGCAGTGTCGTGCTGCGTGAGCCAGCGCTGTTCCAGTAGCGATTGCAATTTTGGTTCAACACCGGTAGCAATCCAGCTTGGCCAAAGTGCGCTGATGTAGGTGCGTTCATTGTCAATGTGAGGAGGAATAAAGGCTTTATCCCAAGCTGATTTGAGTTGTTTGGCGAGCAGTTGCCAGTGTTTTGCATCTTCATGTTTACCTATACGCGTTGCCAGGTCTGCGGCCTCCATCAGTCCAAGATAGCTTACGGCATTCACAAACAACAGCGGACGGTGGTGATCCATAATGCCAATGATGAGTCCATCTTTGGCTGGTTCAGCAATCAGATGTTTATATGGGTCTCCCAGAAGTTGGGGGACCACTTTACCTTTAAAGTCGGCATCAATCTTGGTGGTCGTCGTTAGCATGCGCTCAATCAGTTGTGCTTTGCGTTGCACATGCGGCCACAGCCACTGGTCATAACTGGCATCATTGAGCTGCGCGGCGACCTGATTCAGTGCCCATATTGCTAAACCTGGCGCATCTGCCTCTGCACCAAACCCACCAAAAAAATCTGTTTCGGCAAACTCTTGCGCCAGCGCTTTTGCTTTCTTGAGTTGCCCGGCTTTGGTCAGTGCCACTAGTGTATATGTACCATCGCGCTGCCAGGCCAGCGGGTAATTGGTCGGGTCACCGGGGCGGGTTTCGTTGTTCACCAGTCCCATCATCATATGGGCAATTTGTGCATTCAGGCTGTCAGAAAAACGCGCGTCAGGTAGATTGAGCTTGATATTTGCGCCAATGGCTTGCGTTGGCAATGTGTACGTTGCGAGTGATTTCAACGCTTGCATATTGACAATCGTTGGCTGGCTGGTATCCACTTGGATGCGTGCGAAAGCCCAGCCATCATCACTTTTGATGGCCGTACGTTGGTTGCGCCCATACCAGCTATCTATGCCTTCGAGTCCTAATGTCACAAACTGCGGCTGGGGATTAAAAGTGACAGCCCAAGTATCATTAATAATCAGCTGTTGTTGCTCCCAGCGTATGCTATGAATTGGACCGCCGGCCGGCCCTACGCTTCTAATTAGCATAGAGGCATCCAGCGTGCTAGGGTTGAAAAAATGCGTCTCATATTGCCAGGACTGATTTTCTTGAACACTGGCCGTGTTTTTGTAATAGGGTGTTTGCGTGGTGATAGCAGGCATGCCGGTGGCTGACCAATTGAACGATTGTTGTGTTTGCGACGAGGGCAATGTATCGCTGCTAGCCACTAAGGCATCCTGGGCATCATTTAGCCAAATCGATAAGCCAAAACTTCCGACTTTCGGGCTAAAGCTACCACCCGGCTCAATATAAGATTTATCGCCTTCTGTGCTACCGGGAATAGCCAAGATGGCGTGGCTATTGTAGATAGACCATGGGTCGTTGGGACGCAGTTCTCGATGATTAAGAACATCCTGGCGCGGTGAGACAGCAATGTCACTGGCTTTTTTAAACTGCTGCCAATTGTTAATCATGGATAATGGAATAAGTGCCAACGTAAGCGTAATGGCGACTGGACGCAGATTGCCAGTAAAGCTAAATGCAGCTAGGCCAATGAGCAGCGGAAGAAAGTGGAGTGAGTATAAAAAGGTTTCTTCGCCATAAAGAATATGCAGGCCAATTTGCCCTAGCAGGGTAAGCCCTAAGGTCAGTTTGTAAGCTTTGGGGATATTTGCAATCAAACAAGCACCAACGCCGAGCCCTAATAATCCAGCCCAAAGTACGGTAGCAATTTTGCCCTGTAGCGTGGCAGAACCTAAGCTGGCCTCTTGAATAGAGACCATGGTCCAGTTAAATCCACCTTCACCAAATATATGCGTATTAGGGAGCGTCAAGATGTCTGGTGTGATCATACTGTGCGAGAAGATATTCACTAGCACCGCATAAATACGGTGAAAGTAGGGGTAGTACATATAATTGGCTTCTTCGTCATCGCCAATAAAAAAGCCGGCTGCGGGGAAAATCTGCTTTTCAACAAGCCAAAGTACTGTCACCAGTGCAAGTGCGGCAATCGTCAGCATAATTGCTCTGCGCTTAGGTTGCGTGGTGAAGGTTGCAAGTAGCCCGGACATCCAGTTGGTAATGGTGACGCTCATGGTAAATGCACTCATCCCAATATACGCTAGGGGTGATAGGCGGTGCTTGCTGGCTAGCATGGCTGCCATTAGTGCAGCCATGATACTGATTGAGCCCAGTGCGTAAGATTCTGGAGTTGGTAGCCAAAATAGCGTGGCGGCGCTGGACCACGCGAGCATGATGAGCAAAATAGCATCAATGCGACGACAGCCAAACACACACAGCAAGGCATAGAGCGTTAAACTCCACAACCCCGCAATGGCGGTGCTAACCAGCTGAATGGCCTCATAATCACTCAGGCCAAGTTTCATCAGAATATAGGTAGGCGGGTAGGTTTCAAATGAGAGTAACGGATGCACTTTTAATCGATTGTGTCCCCAGGCAAACCGATCAGTCATATTGTCGGTGATGCGTGGCATATCGCCTTGAAACCAAACATCTTCACCATCTAACAGTAGGTGTGTTTCATGTAGGTTGTATACATGAAAATAAAATAGGCAACTGAATATAAAAATCGCACAACAGATAGCAAAGTCTTTTCCGCTTACCAGCCGTTGTAGCCGTTTGCGTAGAGATATATTGTTATTGTTAGTTGGCATTCGTTAGGGTGTGTTTAACTGGGAGAGGGGGTGCCTACACTGGGCTGATTATGATGATGCAAGGGTTTAAATGTGTCTGTGGCTTGGTAAAACTGGTTGAGGTTATTGCATAGCAATATCGGGATCAGTACCAGAGCAAACGTCATGGCAATCTTTCGATATTGCGTCAGTGTGGTCAATGCCGTCAGTACAATGAGCAATGGCAGGAAGTGCAGGGTGTACAAAAAGGTTTCTTCACCATAGATAGAATGCAACAAGAACTGGCACAGTAGTGTCAGCCCTAATGTGAGTTTAAACGCGTTGCTCAGTCTACATGTGAATAGAGACCACGCGCCTAGGCCCAACATGACACTCCATAGACTGGATGCAAGCGCACCTAATGTGCCAGATGAGCCAACTGCAGAGGATTGCATGCTTAGCATGGGCCAATTAAATTGGTTGTATTGGGTAATATTGAGTGCGGGCGTAATGGTGGAGTGAAAGAAAAACGTATTCAACACCGCGCCTAAACGTGCCATGGTGGGGGCAAATAAAAATTTATGCTCTTCACTCTCGCCGATAAAAAATCCGCTGGTGGGAAAAATCAGCTTTTGTAGCCCCCATAGCAGGGTGACCGCTAGTAGCGCAATCACAGAAACTTTCACCGCCCGTTTGAATGGAAGCGAGGTAAACGTACTAAATACGCCAGCCATCCAGTTGGTCACAGTGACGCTAAACGTGAATGCGCTGACGATGGCGTAAACACGATCGGGGACCTTTCTGTGCTGCGAGATGACGGTTAGCGTCAGTGCCAGCATGATACTGATGGAGCCTAGGGCATAGGTTTCCGATACACTTAACCAAAATAAGGCAGCCGAGCTACTCATGCCCAGTAGCGAAAATACAAAGGCATCTGTTCTGATGCATCCCATCAGGCGCAACAAACGATATAAACAGTATAACCACAGCGTAGCAATGCCAACGGTGACATACTTAATGGCTTTAGCATCGTCGGAGAAGATGTTTTTTAATACAAAGGTGGGTGGGTAGGTTTGCAGTGAATAAAGTGGGTGAACTTTTGCGCGGTAATGGCCAAATGCTAGGCGATTATTCATGTTGCCATACACGCGCCCAATATCGCCCTGAAACCAGACATTGTCACCATATTGAGGCAGGTCCGTATCGTGCTGATCATATAAGTAACTGAAAGTAAAGAATAAGCAGAGCGTGGCCGCTAGCGCGAGCAATCGCTTTTGCCAGCGATTTTTTTCTAGCCAAGTATTTAAATCAACAGTCATCAAAGAAGAACACTCCTCATGAATGGTGCGTACACAGTGTTGTTACATGGCGTTATGCACCATGGAAAATACGGTATTTTCCATGGTCGTCACGGCTATTTTAATTGCATAAAAATTTGATCGCGAATGGTATTCATGTCGCCAATGCCATTCACTTTTACGTACTTAGGCGCACCGCCAGTACCAGAATTTGCCCAGTCTGAATAATAACCTACCAATTGCTTGGTTTGTGCGTGATAAACGTTTAACCGATTCTTCACGACCTCTTCTTTATCATCCTCGCGTTGTACCAAATCTTCACCGGTGATGTCGTCTTTGCCTTCTACTTTAGGTGGGTTGAAAACCACGTGATACGTGCGGCCTGAAGTAGGATGTGAGCGGCGACCGCTCATGCGTTCTACAATCGCGGCATCAGGCACATCAATTTCAACCACGTAATCAATCATCACGCCAGCTTGCTTCATGGCTTCTGCTTGTGGAATGGTGCGCGGAAAGCCATCAAATAAAAACCCTGCTTGGCAGTCAGCATCTTTGATACGCTCTTTCACTAGGCCAATAATCACTTCATCTGGCACTAAACCGCCTGCATCCATAAACTTTTTGGCTTCTAAACCCAATGTGGTGCCGGCTTTCACTGCCGCACGTAACATGTCTCCGGTAGAGATTTGTGGGATGCTGAATTTTTCTTTGATGAAGGTTGCTTGAGTGCCTTTGCCCGCGCCTGGCGCACCTAGCAGAATTAAACGCATGATCAGTTCCTTAAATTACGATTGTTTACAAAGATACCATTATATCAGGCAAGAAAATTTGCAATAGCCACAAATTGGGCTACGCTCAAATTTTCAGCGCGTAATTGTGAATCAATGTCCAGTTGTGCAAAGCCTGCATCGTCCAGCAATCCTTTCAGCGTATTGCGTAAGGTTTTTCTGCGCTGACCAAAGGCCGCCAATACCACTTTGGCAAATAATTGCGGGTCTTTTGCTACAAAAGGTACGGTTTGATAAGGCACGCAACGCACAAACGCAGACTCTACTTTCGGCGCGGGGTCAAATGCTTCCGGAGGCACCGTGATTAAATATTCCATTTGCAAATGGTATTGCAACATGACCGAAAGTCGGCCATATGCCGCGGTAGAGGGGGCAGCGACCATGCGCTCAACCACTTCTTTTTGCAGCATAAAGTGCATATCAATAACACCCGTTACGTTATCTAGTAAGTGAAACAGAATTGGGCTGGAAATGTTATACGGTAAATTACCTACTACCCGAATACGTTCGCCAATACTGCGGAAGTCGAATTTCAGTACATCGGAATGATGGATGTTCACTTTGTCGGCTGGATAGGTCTTCTGCATCCATTGAATAATGTCGCGATCAATCTCCACCACATGCAGTTGCTGCAGTTGTTTCAGCAAGGGCTGCGTCAATGCGCCGAGTCCAGGCCCAATTTCCACCATCAAATCATTCACTTCAGGGTGAATTGCCTCTACTAGGCTATTGATAATGGCTTGGTCGGTCAGGAAGTTTTGGCCGAATCTTTTTTTAGCGAGATGTTTCATTGTGTGTGTTGTGCGATGTCGATGGCGAGTTGAATGGCTACGAGTAAGCTACCCACTTCTGCTTTGCCTGTGCCGGCAATATCGAGCGCCGTGCCGTGATCGACCGAGGTGCGGATAATCGGTAAGCCCAAGGTCACGTTAACGCCCGCGCCGAAACTGGCATACTTCAATACTGCTAGTCCTTGGTCGTGGTACATGGCCAAGAATGCGTCAGCCTCTTCAATATTTTTTGGGGAGTACATCGTGTCTGCAGGTAACGGGCCAATCAGTTGCATGCCTTGTGCGCGCAAGCTGTTAAGCACGGGAGTAATCGTAGTAATTTCCTCGTTGCCCAAATAGCCGCCTTCGCCGGCATGTGGGTTTAATCCGGCCACAAAAATTTTGGGGGATGCAATGCCAAATCGTTGCTGTAAATCGTGATGCAGAATTTGAATCGTCTGCGTTAATGACTCAGTCGTAACAGCAGCGCTAACTTGTGTCAGGGGTAAGTGAATTGTAGCCAGCGCAACGCGCATGCCGCCACCTACCAGCATCATCACCACACGTTCCGTATGCGTATACTCTGCCAAAAATTCAGTATGCCCAGTAAACGCAATGCCTGCATCGTTGATAATACTTTTTTGTACGGGGGCAGTCACCATTGCATCGAAGCTATTTTCTAAACAACCATCCATCGCCACTTTGAGCGTATGCAATACATAAGGACTATTATTTGCGTCGAGCTTGCCAGTCACAATGGGGGCTGCACTGGGTACATGCGATACACGCAATGTGCTGTTTCCGGAATGCTCAGGCTGTGATGCAGAATAGGGATGAATCGTCAACGGTAAGTGGAGTTGCGCTGCACGCGCTAATAGCGCATCTGCATCTGCAATGACGGTAACCTGCGCACTTAGCGGGGTTTGTGCCAGCATGACACATAAGTCTAACCCAATACCTGCAGGCTCCCCAGCGGTAACGGCGATACGTGGTAGTGCGTTCACAGGGCGCCTAAGTCGTGGTGGTGAATGCGTTAAAATTTATCTTCAAGACGCATCTCAACGTAGGCTTTATCACGCAGTTCGCGAATCCAGTCGTTGTAAGCTTCTTCTGCCTTGCGTGCGCGAATCTCTTGGCGTGCTTTTAAACGCGCCGCTTCTTTGGACATGTCTTGTTCGCGGCGCTCTAACACCTGGATAATGTGCCAGCCAAATGGCGTTAACACTGGCGGGCTGATTTCGCCTAAACCTAAGCTGTTCATTTCTTTTTCAAAGGCAGGTACGGTGTCGCCTGGGTTAACCCAGCCTAGATCGCCGCCATTACTGGCGCTGCCGTCTTCTGAATACTGTCTGGCCATTTCTTCAAACTTTGTGCCGTTTTCAATACGTTCTTTAATGCCTTCGATCTTGCGCTTGGCTTCGCTCTCGGAAACCACTTCACTTTGTTTGAGCAAAATATGGCGTACATGGGTTTGGTTGACCACTAAACTTGAGGCACCGGTACGTCTATCATTGAGTTTGAGAATGTGAATGCCGCTTTGGCTACGGAAAGGTGGCGAGACGGCGCCAACGGCTAATGTCTTCACCGCCTCAAAAAAAGCGGGGGGTACCTGACTTGCATTACGCCAACCAAGGCCGCCGCCATCCAATGCATTGGGCGCATCTGAGTAGGTGGCTGAGGCTTCGGAAAAGCTCATGCCGCCGTCAAGTGCTTTCAGCATTTCTTCTGTTTTTGTACGCGCTTTTTGAATATCTTCGGGTGTGGCGTCTTCTGGTAAGCGGATTAGAATATGAGAGATATCAAAATCGTCTTGCTCGCCCGTGCGGCTGGCTTGCGTGGTTAAGTAGTTATCCACTTCGCCTTCGGAAATCGTTACGCGATTATCCACTTCACGTTCTCTGAGTCGAGAAAGGGTGATTTCACTACGAATGTCTTCACGGAATTTAATGAAGCTGACGCCGTCAGCCTGTAATACTTTTTTGAACTCGGCCAAGCTTAATTTATTTTGTTCGGCAATGCGCTCCAATGTTTTATCAAGCTGCCCATCGTCGACCTTGATACCGGTTTGCGCTGCCAGTTGTAATTGCAGGCTATCTACAATCAAACGTTCCAACACTTGTTTTTGCAATACGTCTTTTGCCGGAAGCTCGCCGCCACGCTTTTCGATTTGAGAGGTGATGCTTTTCATTCGATCAATCAACTCTTGCTCAGTGACGACCGACTGGTCAACCACTGCGATGATGCGATCCATTTTTTCAATGTCAGCAGGTTTTGCAAATAACTGGTTATTTGCAATCATGCCAAAAAGTAAGCCAATAGCGGCAATAGAATGTGTTAATTTCATTGGTTGTAATTTTGCTGTCTGTAATTACTCGGAATCTCGCCGCTAGATAGATAGCCCGGAATATCCCGACGTAATAAATTGAGTGGATTGGAGCCGATGGACGCTAGCCCACCTAACTCAAGTTGAAAGAAAAACCCATAGTTGGCGTCCGCTGTGGCGGTTTCTACACGTTGCACTACAGCACGCGCTTGCCAACAGCCAGCGTCATATTCTACCCCAGCCAAGCTCTCAATGGCATTTTTATCACGTATGGAGTAGTTGTAACGTCCAACGCCATACCAGCCCTTGCCCAAGGGCCATTGACCAGAGACGTTAATTTGTTCCAGAAAGTTTTGTGTGTAGCGGTAACCCATGTTCAATAGTTTGCCTGGCTCCGGATTGTAGCGGGCGAGTAAATTAGATCGGGTCATACTTGAGGCATCCGGATCATATTGCCAGAATGCATCTAGATTCCACTTGCTGGAAAGCCTTGCCGTAAACCCGGCAATGATGTCCGATGTTTTGCGGTTTGTTGCGGTAACGCCCGGTAAATATACCTTTTGATCTTGGAAATAATAACGTTGACCAACCGTGGCAGAAATACGTTCAATGCCAGTATCGCTATCAATAAAGCGCGTGGTCATTGCAAGGCTCACTTGATTGGCATTGTTAACGCGATCGCTCCCCGTGAACTGGTTCTCAGTAAACATTGTCGTCAGGTTAAGGTCGGCCAGCGATGAGTCAAAAACGGGAATGCGGCTTTGGTCATCATAGGGGATATACACATAGTACAGTCTTGGCTCTATGGTCTGCGTATATTCTTTACCCAAAAAAGTGGACTCTTTATCAATGTATAAGCCGCTATCCAAGCTAAAAATCGGCAAAGTACGCGTGAGCGTGTTTTCACTCACGGTTTGCCCATTCACCGTAAAGTCGTTGTCGTTTAAATGATAGCTGGATGCATGTAACCCAAGTTTAGGTGTGATAAAACCGTAGCTACTGGTGAACGGTACATTGATGGACGGGTAAGCGACAATCCGATTGCCGGTGGCGGCTTTAGGCGCGTTATTGTTGCGGTCAAAATAAGTCCATTGGCTAAACAACTCGCCATTGGCGTATTGCCATTCTTTATTGCCAGACAGTGTCAGCTGTGGCAGACGCTCGTACGGAAACGATAAATCATCCAAGGTTTGGTATTTTTGCGCCAAGGCGTTGAAGCTCCAGACATCATCCTGATAATCCACAAAGCCTTCTTGTGGTAAGTTCACCCGGCTGGTGCTGACGATGCGCGTCGACATTTCAGAGAAGTATTGATCGTCAGATACTTTTTCAATGTTATAACCCGCTGACCACCCTCCGCCAAAAAGATGGCGATGCATGAAGTTGGCGTAGTAGCGGTTTTCGTTGCTCAGGCTATCTTTATTCAGATATTCCAAGCTATTAATACCGGAGTAGGACTCATCCAAATAGCGGAACTCGCCTTGCAGTTGTAGGCCGCGCTTACTTAAATAGCGCGTAGCAAGTGTGGCGTCCATGTCCGGACGGATATTCCAGTAGTAGGGTGTTAATACCTCAAAACCGCTGCGGGACGTGGTACCAATCGTGGGTGCCAATAAGCCCGATTTACGCTGATTGTTAAATGAGAAGCTCAGCCAAGGCGTGTATAACAGCGGTACACCTTTAAATTCCACATATGCATTTTTGGCCACACCGGATTGCGTGTAATCGTCTAGTTCTAAATCGTTGGCTTTAATATACCAATCATCCACCCCTGCTTCACAGGTGGTATAACGCGCACCTTTTAAGCGTTTTTTGTCTTGCCCTTCAAACAGCACCAGCTTTGCATCGCCACGAGAGCCTTCCAAATTGCGGGTCAGCGTTGGCGTGTTGCTTAAAGCGTTGTTGTTATCTAGATAACGTTTTGGATCGCTAAAAATAACCGATTGATCATTCAGCAGTCTGGAGGAGTTGCTAGTGTTGTCTGGTTGCGGGCTTTTGTTAAAGGTAATGGAGGCATCGCGCATTTCGCCGATACTTTCACTCAAGCGCATCTTAAGTGCAGGCCCTGTGATGTTGCCATTGTCGATCTCAATTTTTACATTGCCATTGACTTGCAACTCATCGTTTTGTACATCGTATTCAATTTGATCGCCATAGACTTTTTGATCGCCTCTGGTGATGACTGCATTGCCACTGGCACGCATTTTTCGGTCTAAATATAAATCCAGCTTATCGCCTTCAATTTCAATGGCGCCGGGTAACGCAACGGATTCTTGTGAATCTTCAGAAGTGGCAGGCGAGTCTGTGCTCGTTTCTGCCATAGAGACGCTGCTCATTGCCAGCGTCAGCATAGCAAGAATGAATAGCATTCCTTGATTGTGAAATTGAGATTGGTGTGTTAACAAAGCAGGATTTTTTAAATGACTGGTAATAAATAGTCGCGTTAATTTTTAAGAATAATACAGTGTATTTCGCATGAGTGATAAAATCGCATAAAACCTCGTTTTAATCAATAAAAAATTCGTGTTTCAGCATAAGTCAGGCTACTCAAATACTAGTCGGCAATGCTGATGTGGCTTACTTAAATAGGGCAAAGTGTGGATAGAAAACAGCAATTAGAAGCTTGGCTTCAACAAGTATTGGGTAATGATGATTTCACTTTGACGACAGCATCGGCGGATGCCAGTTTTAGACGTTATTTCAGAGTGCATACTGCCAGTCGCACCATGATTGCCATGGATGCACCACCACCGCAGGAGGATTGCCGGCCTTTTGTACGTATCGCTAAATTGCTGCTGGCCGCGGAGCTTAATGTACCGGAAATTTTGGCAGAAGAAATCCAATTGGGTTTCTTATTGTTAAGTGATCTGGGCGATACGACATATCTTTCAGTATTAAATGTAGAGAATGCACCGCGCTTGTATGGCGATGCAACGCAAGCATTGGTTAAAATGCAGTTGGCGAGTCAGCCAGACGCATTGCCACCCTATGATGAAGCGTTATTAACCAGAGAGATGCAGCTGTTTCCAGACTGGTATTTGGTGAAGCATTTAAATGTAGTGCTCGATGAAGCGCAGACAAAAGTATTGCAACAGACGTTTGCTTTACTCAATCAAAATATTTTGGCACAGGCTAAGGTCACGGTGCACCGTGACTACCATTCGCGCAATTTGATGGTATGTGATCACAATCCTGGCATTCTCGATTTTCAGGATGCAGTCTACGGCCCAATTACCTACGACTTGGTGTCTTTGCTGAAAGATGCCTATATCGTTTGGGATGAAGAACAAGTGATTGATTGGGTTGCACGGTATTGGCAATCCGCCAAAAAGGCGGGCCTGCCAGTGTCGGCAGACTTTGGTGAGTTCTATCGCGATTTTGAATGGATGGGGGCACAGCGTCATATTAAAGTGCTTGGTATTTTTGCGCGCTTGTATCATCGCGATGGCAAGGATGGGTACCTAAAAGACATGCCATTAGTGATGGCGTATTTACGAAAAGTGTGCGGGCGTTATGTGGAGCTGAAGCCAATGCTGAAGTTATTGAATGCATTGGAAGGCTCGGAAGACAAAGCAGGGTTTACGTTCTGATGAAAGCTATGATCTTAGCGGCTGGTCGTGGCGAGCGTATGCGTCCGTTAACAGATCACACACCTAAGCCCTTGCTCAACGTCGGTGGCAAGCCGCTCATTGTTTGGCATATAGAGCGTTTGGCGCATGCAGGATTTCGTGAGATCGTGATCAATCATGCCCATCTAGGTGCGCAAATTGAACAGGCATTGGGGAACGGCGCACAATGGAACGTGTCCATTCAATACAGCCCAGAGGCAGTAGCGCTAGAAACGGCGGGTGGTATTGCTAATGCGTTGCCTTTGCTAGGAGATGCGCCGTTTTGTGTGGTAAACGGGGATGTATTTAGCACTTATGATTTCACGCAACTAAGCGTTAAAGCGCACGCCGTGTTGCGTGGTGATGCGCTGGCGCATTTGGTGTTGGTCGATAATCCATCGCAGCATCCAAACGGTGATTTTGCGATTACGGATGGATTGTTGCAAAATGCAGGGGAGGCAATGCTGACGTTTTCTGGTATTGGCGTGTATCAGCCGACGTTATTTGCAGAGATTGTGAGGGGGCATGCCGCCAAGCTGGCACCTTTAATTAGGCAAGCCATCACACAAGGTAAGGCGACCGCTGAACACTATACGGGTATTTGGCATGATATTGGCACCCCGCAAAGATTAACAGAATTAGATATTTGGTTAACTAGAGATGACAATCAATAGCATGGCAATCAATAGCGAAGAATTTAAGCGGCGTCGGCAAGCACTGATGGCGCGCATGGGCGATGGCATTGCAGTGATTCCGACTTCGCCGGAAGCGATACGTAATCGTGATAGTCATTATCCGTACCGATTTGATAGTTACTTTTATTATCTAACAGGCTTTACTGAACCAGAGGCATTGCTAGTTGTGATTGCTGGTCAGCAGCCCAAGACCATTTTGCTTTGCCGCGATAAAGACATTGAGCGTGAGATTTGGGATGGTTTTCGCTTTGGTCCCGATGCCGCTAAAACAGAATTTGCGTTTGATGAAGCCTATTCGATATCACAAATTGACACGCTGCTGCCACAATTGTTGGCCAATCAACCCATACTATTTTACAGCTTGGGGGCAGATGCTACTTGGGATGCAAAGGTCACGCAGTGGCTCAATACCGTCAAAATGCAGGCGCGTGCTGGTGTGAGTACGCCGGATACAATGATTGATGTACGTCAGTGTGTTGATGCGATGCGCTTGATAAAATCGCCCTTTGAAATTGACTTAATGCGGCGTAGTGCCAATATTGCAGCACAAGCACATAACCGTGCCATGCAAAAAGCCGCGCCAGGCAAAATGGAATATGAAATTGAAGCAGAGTTTTTACATGAGTTTTACCGCCACGGTGCACAAGCACCTGCTTATACCAGTATTGTTGCAGGTGGCGCCAATGCCTGCACGTTGCATTACAACGCCAACAATTGTGTACTCAATGATGGAGATTTGTTGTTGATTGATGCGGGTTGTGAACTGCATGGCTATGCCAGTGATATCACACGCGCATTTCCGGTAAATGGTAAATTCTCTGGACCACAAAAAACCTTATATGAGATTGTGTTGGCAGCGCAGTTGGCAGCGATTGAAGCGGCCAAACCGGGCAATCACTGGAACGCCCCACACGAAGCTGCATTGGACGTATTGGCGCAAGGCTTTATTGATGAAAAACTATGCCATGGTAGCAAAGAGGCTGTGGTTGAAACTGCGAGCTATCGTCAGTTTTATATGCATCGCACCGGACATTGGCTAGGGTTAGATGTGCATGATGCTGGCGAGTACAAATCCAAAGCGGGTAACTGGGCGATATTGGAAACTGGCAATGTGCTCACCGTTGAACCGGGCTGCTATGTGCGGCCAGCTGAGAATGTGCCTGAACACTTTTGGAATATTGGGATTCGAATCGAGGATGATGTGTTGATTACATCGCAGGGCAACGAAGTGCTGACGCAAGCTGCGATTAAATCTGTCGCCGATATTGAAACCTACATGCAGGGTACATGAACACGACCGATACCATTGTGATTGTAGGCGGAGGGCCAGTAGGGTTGGCGTTAGCGCTGGCACTGCAACAAAAAGCGATACCGTTCAAAGTATTGGAGGCGCGCCCGCAAGGTGCTGCACATCAAGATACACGCGCGCTTGCTCTCTCTTATGGTACTAAGTTGATTTTAGAGCGGTTGGGCGTGTGGGCGCAGGTCGAACCACATGCGACGGCAATTCAAACCATTCATATTTCGCAGCGTGGCGGTTTGGGGCGCACCAAGCTGCAAGCGCAAGAACATCAATTGCCGGCGTTGGGTTATGTGGTTTCCTACGGTGCATTAATGCAAGCATTAGATAGTGCGATTGATCATCAGCATGTGTTGTATCAAGCAGCAGCGCGCGCAATTTTGCCGAGAGATCATCACGCCGAAGTAAGTTTTGAAGTGGCAGGTAAGACAGAGCAATTGCGTAGCGCCTTGCTAGTGATTGCCGATGGCGGGCGCAGCCTAGAAGAGGTTCCGGGATTGATGCGCGAAACCAAAGCGTATGGTCACGATGCATTGGTAAGTAAAGTCAAAGCTGAGATGTCTCACAACAATGTTGCCTATGAGCGGTTTACCGCTACCGGACCAATGGCGTTGCTACCAAACGGTGCAAGTGATTTCTCACTGGTCTGGACTGGTGAGAAAGACATGGTTGATCGTTTGTTGACATTGGATGATGCAACATTTTTATCTGAACTGCATGCAGCATTTGGCGATCGTGTTGGCCAGTTTTTGAGTATTGAAAAGCGCATGAGTTTTCCGCTAAAGCTTAGTAGCTTAAGCATGACGGATGCCGCGCATGTGGTGGTGATTGGTAATGCCGCACAGACCATGCATCCGGTTGCGGGGCAAGGGTTTAATGTGGGCATGCGTGATGCTTGGACACTAGTGGATTTGATTGCAAATACAAGTGCAGCGCAATTGGGCGGTGCACCCATGCTGGCAGAGTATCGTCAACGTAGACAAGCCGATACCCGTGGCGGATTGTTATTCACAGACTTTTTGGTCAATGTATTCACCAATCAAACACTAGGCGTTGCAAGCTTGCGTGGCTTGGGGTTGGCAATGTTGCAGCATTTCCCGCCTATTAAACGTGTATTGGTCAATAAAATGAGTTTTGGTAAATAATGACCAGCACAGCAAAAAAAACAGCGCAAATCATTGAAGTCGATATCGTGATTGTTGGTGCCGGTCTTGTTGGTTTGACTACTGCGATTGCCATGGCAAAGCAGCACAAGCGTGTGGTGTTGGTGGATAGTCGTCCGCCAAAAAATGATGTGCCATCTTCTCATTCATGGGACGCTAGAATCTATGCCCTCACCGAAAACACGATAGCGTGGCTGAAAACATTGGGTATTTGGGCCAAGCTAGATACCGCACGTGTTAATCCTATTGACGCCATGGAACTATGGGATCCGCAGCACGGTGCTCAACTGATGTTACGCGCTGAAGATGCCAACCTATTGCACATGGGCTGTATTTTAGAAAATAGCAATTTGATGCGTGCGTGTATACAAGCGCTGGCCGATTTGCATTTGGATGTCACAATCGCCAACCCTATCAGCATTCAACATCAAGCGCAGTGCGTAGATTTGCTGCTAGATAACAAGCAAACTGTGCGCGCCAAACTGATGATTGCTGCGGATGGTGTGCATTCCTGGGTGCGCCAGCAGATGCAGATCGGCGTGTCTTTGAAATCATTTCAACAAACAGCGATTGTGGCCAATTTTCATGCGGAACTCCCGCATCGCGATGTTGCCAAACAGTGGTTCCAGTCACATGAAACATTAGCCTTATTGCCGCTGCCTAATCAAGTGGTATCTATGGTGTGGTCTGTGACACATGCGCGCGCGCAAGCCTTATTGGCATTATCAGAAGCGGCTTTAGCGCAGGCAGTCAGAGATGGCAGCCATGATGTAACAGGATCGCTTAGATTATGCGGTGAGGTATTATCGTTTGATTTAAATCAGCAAACTGCGCAGACTTTTATCGGCGATCGTGTAGTGTTGGTAGGCGATGCTGCGCATCAGGTACATCCCATGGCCGGGCAGGGCGTTAATTTAGGGTTTCGTGATGTAATGCAATTGACGGAAATGACGACTAAACTAAGTGTGATGCATGATATGGGCGATAGTAGTTTTCTGCGTAGCTACGCGCGCGCGCGTCAGTTAGATATTACACGCATGAATACACTAACGTCAGGTTTGGATGCCTTGTTCGCAACCTCTGCTGGCTGGCTGCAAGCGCTGACAGGACATGGCATGCAGGCGATTAATCGCCAAGCATGGTTGAAAAAATATTTGGTGCAGGCGGCCACTTTATAACGCTATACTGGCTAATTACAAGATTGGTAGATGGCGAATTTTTTAAGAAAGTGAAGTATGAAATTTAAACAATATGTACTGGCCGCGTTAATGGCTATGAGCGTTTCCGGAATCAGTGTGGCGGACGAAGCTTCGCTTAAAAAAGCGATTGAAGCAGCTTACCCTAAATTTAAAATAGATAGCGTCACCAAAACGCCTTATCCTGGTTTGTACGAAGTCTTCATGGGCGGCCAAATTGTTTACACCGATGAACGCTTGAGTTTTTTAATTGCCGAAGGCCGCTTGGTGGACCCGAAAACAAAGAAAGACATCACTGGTGAGCGATTGGAAGAGTTGACTAAGATTGATTTTAATACACTGCCGTTGAATCAGGCAATTAAAGTAGTCAAGGGAAATGGTAGCCGCAAATTGGTCGTGTTTTCTGATGTTGACTGCCCATTTTGTAAACGTTTAGAGCAGAATGAGCTGACTAATATTGACGACGTGACCATCTACACATTCTTGTACCCAATCGAAAGCTTGCATCCAGATGCAGCCAATAAATCGAAAACTATTTGGTGTGCGCCGAATCGTGTCAAAGCTTGGAACGACTGGATTTTTAATAATCAATTGCCTGCCTCTGCTGCCAAGTGTGAGGTGCCACTGGAGCGTGTAGGTGAATTGGCGAGAAAAGTAGGGGTGACTAGCACACCTACGCTGTTCTTTGCGGATGGCAAACGCATGTTGGGCGCGCAGCCGCATAAAGAAATTGAACGTTATTTACAAGCAGCGACTAAAGCAAAGTAATTGGTATTGTCGTCGGTAGATATAAAAAAAGGCCAACTGAGAACAGTTGGCCTTTGTCTTTTTTGATGGTATGTCCTATTCGGATTAGCCGACTACTTGACCCAGTTTGAAGATCGGCATGTACATGGCAATCACCAAGCCACCAATGAGGCCGCCAAGTACGACCATAATCACTGGTTCCATTAGGCTGGAAATGGCCGCTACCGCATCGTCTACCTCAGCTTCATAAAAGTCAGCCACTTTGGATAACATAGAGTCTAATGCCCCTGACTCTTCGCCAATGGCTGTCATTTGCAACACCATGTTGGGAAAGACATCAGCGTTTTGCATCGCTACGGTTAAGCTTGTTCCGGTACTGATCTCACTTTGGATACGCTTAGTCGCATCGTAATAGACACGATTTCCTGATGCGCCAGCTACAGAGTCCAGCGCTTCGACCAAAGGTACGCCAGCCGCAAACATGGTGGAAAGCGTTCTAGCAAAACGTGCAATGGTAGCCTTTCTAATGAGTTCTCCGAAAATAGGCGCTTTGAGAATAAGTCTATCCATGGTGTGTTGCATTTTTTCTGAGCGTTTCCACGTGTAGAAAAAGAACCATAAGCCAAATCCAATGGAGCCGAAAATGGCCCACCACCATTCTACAAAGATATCGGAAATGTTCATGACAATTAACGTGGGCGCTGGGAGCTCGGAACCAAAACTACTAAAGAGTTCTTTAAAAGCCGGAATCACAAAAATCATAATGACTGCAGTAATGATAAACGCTACTACAATAATGGAGATAGGGTAAACCAGTGCTGATTTAATCTTGCTTTTAATGGCAAGAATCTTTTCTTTGTAAGTGGCGAGGCGGTCTAGTAATGTATCTAAAATGCCTGCTTGTTCACCTGCGCCAACCAAGTTACAAAACAAGTTATCAAAATAGAGTGGATATTTCCTGAAAGAAGCACTCAGGCTACTGCCGGTCTCAACATCAGCTTTAATGTCAGCCAATAATTTAGAGACTTGAGGGTTGCTATGACCCTTGCCCACAATATCAAATGCTTGCAACAACGGCACACCTGCTTTCATCATGGTAGCAAGCTGGCGTGTAAACAGGGTAATGTCTTTATCTGTAATTTTCCCCTTAGAGGTAAAGCTACTTTGTTTTTTGACTTTGGTGACCGTAATGCCTTGACGTCTCAAGGTTGCATTAACGACAGCCTCTCCAGAAGCGCGTATCTCGCCTTTGATAATTTTGCCTCTTTTGTCTTTGCCTTCCCACAAAAAGGTAATCTGTTTTACTGTCTTAGCCGCCATCTATTCTATCCTTCTCATCTTTGAGGTGTGCTAGTGTTATTCATTGGTCACAGCTTCCACTTCTTCAATGGAAGTGAGCCCTTGCTTGGCTTTAAGTAAGCCAGATTCACGTAAGTCTTTAACACCTTCGCGCTTCGCCTGATCCGCAATGTCATGCGCATTACCATTGGTCATAATGATGCGGCTAATGGCGTCAGTAATGGGCATCACTTGGTAAATTCCCACGCGGCCTTTATAACCACCATTACACATTTCGCAGCCGCCTTCTTTGGGGCCGTAAAGCTGCCAGCTACCATCTAAATCTGCTTCTTTATAACCCACGCTCAATAAAGCTTCTTTAGGAAGCGTCAGTGGGACCTTACAGTTTTTACATAACCTTCTGGCCAAACGTTGCGCAGTAATCAATGAAACCGCTGATGCAATATTAAACGGCGCAACGCCCATATTCATTAGGCGGGTCAAAGTGGATGGCGCATCATTGGTATGCAAAGTAGACAACACCATATGGCCGGTAGAAGCAGCTTTGATGGCCATATCGGCAGTTTCCAAGTCGCGAATCTCACCAATCATGATAATGTCAGGATCTTGGCGCAGGAATGATTTAAGCGCAGCTGCAAACGTTAAGCCTTGCTTGTCATTGACGTTGACTTGGTTAATCCCTGCCAGTGGAATTTCGGCCGGGTCTTCTGCGGTGGAGATATTTACACTAGGATTGTTAAGAATATTTAAACAGGTGTAGAGCGAAACTGTTTTTCCTGATCCAGTTGGCCCGGTCACCAGTACTAAACCATAAGGCCGACTGACTGCTTTTAGTAGCGCTTCTTTTTGTTCTGGCTCATAGCCCAATGCTTCAATCCCAAGCGTGGCGCTGGTCGGATCCAGAATCCGCATCACAATCTTTTCTCCATGGATAAGCGGCAATGTGCTCACGCGGAAATCAATAGTACGGGTTTTGGATAGCGTCAGTTTCATCCGCCCATCTTGCGGAATGCGTTTCTCAGAGATGTCCAGATTTGAAATGACCTTGATGCGGGAGGCCAGTTTATCTTTAATCGCCAATGGCGGCTGTGCGATATCTCTTAATTCACCATCTACGCGGTAACGAATGCGATAAAACTTTTCATAAGGTTCAAAATGCAAGTCGGAGGCGCCCATGTTGATGGCATCCAATAACATTTTTTGTAGAAACTTAACAACCGGCGCATCGTCCACTTCAAGGGCGATCTCAACTTCATCTTCCTGATCGTTGCCGCCCATGTCCAAATCAAAGTCGTCCCCCACATCCAAAGATGACATAGAAGTGTCCTTGGATTCAACGATGCGGTCTATCCATTTGCTAAGCTTGTCATCTTCCACCACCACGGGTGAGAGTGTCATGCCCATCTGGAATTGCACACTATCTAAAGCATGCAGATTGGTGGGGTCTGAAATGGCTACATACAGCACATTGTTGCGGTTTTGTAGCGCAAACACACGGTTGGCTTGCATCAGTTTCGGGTCTATCGACTTGGCTGGCAAGTAATCGGTATTGATGGCATCTAAGTTTATATAGGGAAAGCCAAAAGCGCGTGCGGAGGTTTCGGCGATTTTTTCCGCAGATATTTTTTTACTGGCAATAATTTGAGAGATAAATGGAGTTTTTTGAGTGTTAGCTTGGCTCTGCACAGTGTTTGCTTCTTCTTCGGAAATGAGTTTTTCCTGAACAAGCATGCGTGCAATACCGCTTAATTTACTGGGTGGTGATGTGGTCGCCATTCGTAATAATTCGCTTTTAATCACTATTTTAATTCTTTCCGGATGGGCAGATCAGTATTAAAAAAGGTGCTGTATGGTGGTTACGGCTGCCAAAATCGGGGCCACCCTACAAACTATATAGTGTGCAAAGC
>Ga0123394_1011342_pt1 | contig 33140 bp, 27 predicted proteins | sample T10HHNO3metaT_FD_89922 | JGI IMG/M metagenome (GOLD analysis project Ga0123394, IMG submission 89922) | Methane-oxidizing artificial microbial communities from Washington, USA to study methane cycling - T10-HHNO3 metaT (Metagenome... ...
ACGATGTTTCAAATGAAAGTACTCATCGCAATGCTGCTTAAATTTTGGGTAGAGTGCTTCGCCAAAAGGCGCAAGTGCATCGCGACAGGTGCGATGGAAATGCACGCAATCTTCTTCAAAGCCATAATAGGGTGTGAGGTCCATGCCGCCGCCAAACCACCAGATATCTTCTGTTGATTGTGAGGCGGCTTCGTTGTTTTCACTAGGGGCTTTTGCCACAAAGAACCGCACATTCATATGCACTGTAGGAATGAATGGATTACGCGGATGAAATACCAAAGAAACACCCATGGCTTCCCATGTTCTGCCCGCTGCTTCTGGATGTGCCAAGCTGGCAGATGGCGGCAGTTTGTTGCCCATCACGTGAGATAAGCCTACGCCGGCGCGCTCAAATACATTGCCTTCTTCTAATAGACAAGAGTTGCCGCCGCCACCTTCTGGGCGCTGCCAGCTATCTTGCAAGAAGTTTTTACCATCGACTAGCTCAATGGCCTCTACAATTTTGCTTTGTAGGCTTTGCAGATATTCAAAAACCGCTTGCGGATCAATCATAGCGTGAGTGTTTTTCTAGCCTTTGACGGCACGATAGCCGATATCTTTACGGTACTGTGCGCCCTCAAAATGAATGCCTTCTGTAATTTGATAAGCGCGTTGCTGCGCAAACTTAACGGTTTCACCTAATGCCGTGACACACAATACGCGACCGCCACTGGTCACGGCTACGTCATCTTTTAAGGTGGTGCCTGCATGAAATACATAGGCATCTTCCAGTTGTTTGGGCAGACCGGTAATTTCATCGCCCAGTTTTGGCGTATCTGGGTAGTTGGCACTGGCCATCACCACACCTAATGCAAAGCGTCTGTCCCACTCTGCTTCTGCTTGGTCCAGCGTGCCGGCAACGGCATGTTCAGCCAGCGTTAAGAAATCAGACTTTAAGCGCATTAAAATAGGTTGTGTTTCCGGATCGCCCATGCGGCAGTTAAATTCTAATGTTTTCACTTCGCCATTGGGGCTGATCATTAACCCTGCATATAAAAAGCCAGTGTAAGGAATGCCATCCTTGGCCATGCCTTCTACGGTGGGTTTAATGATTTCACGCATCACTTTGGCATGGATGGCTGGTGTGACAATAGGTGCGGGTGAGTATGCACCCATGCCTCCGGTATTGGGGCCAAGGTCAGCATCTAACAAGCGTTTGTGGTCTTGGCTGGTGGCTAACGGTAAGATGTTTTTGCCATCGACCATCACCATAAAGCTGGCTTCTTCGCCAGTTAAAAACTCTTCAATCACCACGCGCGCGCCAGCGGCGCCCAGCTTATTGTCACCCAACATCATATCAATGGCAGCATGTGCTTCATCTTCATGCATGGCGACCACTACGCCTTTACCAGCCGCTAAACCATCGGCCTTAATGACGATAGGCGCACCTTGCGCACGCACATAAGTATGTGCAGCTTCCGCATCGGTAAATGTGCCGTAGGCTGCTGTTGGAATGTGATGGCGCATCATAAAGGCTTTGGCGTAATCTTTAGAGGATTCTAACTGTGCCGCAGCTTTGGTTGGGCCAAAAATTTTCAGGCCTTTGGCGCGAAACGCATCGACCACACCTTGTGAAAGCGGTGCTTCCGGTCCCACTACTGTAATCGCGATATGTTCTTGAATAGCAAAATCTACCAAGGCATCTACCGCAGTAATCGGTACATTCACCATATCAGGATTAGTGGCTGTGCCCGCGTTGCCAGGCGCCACATACACGCGGCTGACCTCTTTGTTTTGCGTGATTTTCCATGCCAATGCATGCTCACGACCACCGCTACCAATGACTAATACTTTCATATGTTTACTTTCAATCGGCAAATCACAGTGGTGTGTTTGCGCTATAGTTTTTAATGTCTAAAGTGGCGAATGCCAGTCAGTACCATCGCCAAACCACGTTCATCGGCTGCGGCAATCACTTCATCATCACGCATGCTACCACCTGGGTGAATCACGCAGCTCGCGCCTGCATCGGCCAGCACATCTACACCGTCACGGAATGGAAAGAATGCATCGGAAGCGACCACTGATCCTTGCAGACTCAAGCCAGCGTTTTGTGCTTTGATGGCGGCAATTTTTGTACTGTCCACGCGACTCATTTGCCCGGCACCTACACCTAAGGTCATGCCATCTCCACAGAACACAATTGCATTCGATTTCACATATTTCGCCACATTCCACGCAAACAATAAATCACTGAGTTGCTGTGGTGTCGGCTGCTTTTTGGTGACGATTGTTAAGTCGGCTTGGCTAAGCTCGTGATTGTCTGCGGTTTGCAATAATATGCCGGAGCCAATGCGTTTAGAGTCCATAGCGTTACGGCCATTTTCCCAAGCAGTCTTCCCACCTTTTGGCAGCGCGATTTTTAATACGCGTACATTAGCTTTGGCTTTAAATATGGCTAAGGCTTCAGCCGTAAAGTCGGGCGCAATCAGTACCTCAACAAACTGTTTGGCAACCGCCTCTGCGGCAGTACCATCCACCGTGCTATTAAACGCGATGATGCCGCCAAAAGCAGAGGTCGGGTCAGTTTTAAATGCTTTTTGGTACGCCTCAAGTGTCGTCGCACCTAAGGCAACACCACATGGATTAGCATGTTTGACGATTACGCAGGCAACACCAATAAACGATTTAACGGTTTCCCAAGCGGCATCAGCATCTGCAATGTTGTTATAGCTGAGTTCTTTGCCTTGCAGTTGTTCCGCAGAAACCAGTGAGCCGGGCGCTGGATACAAATCGCGATATAACGCAGCCTGCTGGTGTGAGTTCTCGCCATAGCGTAGATCTTGCACTTTGACAAAGTGACCGTTCACTTGGTTTGGGAAAGGGTTGCGTGTGCCATCTGTATTGAATGAAGACAGGTAATCTGAAATTGCACCGTCATAATTACTGATGCGATTAAACGCGGCAACGGATAAAGCAAATGTGGTTTGTTGCGATAGCGCACCAGTAGATTTGAGTTCGGCCAATACATCGGCGTATTGGTTGGCATCAGTGAGCACAGCAACGTCTTTCCAGTTTTTAGCGGCTGAGCGCACCATGGCTGGGCCGCCAATATCAATGTTCTCAATCGCATCTTCTAAGGTGCAATCAGCCTTGGCCACGGTCGCCTCAAACGGGTAGAGGTTCACGATGACCATGTCGATATTTGGAATGCCTTGCGTTTGCATGGCTTGCACGTGTTCTGGTAAATCTCTGCGGCCTAAAATGCCGCCATGTACTTTCGGATGTAACGTTTTAACGCGGCCATCCAGCATTTCTGGGAATCCGGTGTAGTCACTCACTTCGATGACTGGGATACTGTTGTCACGAAACAACTTGGCTGTGCCGCCTGTAGAGAGTAACTCTACGCCCAGTTGGCTAAGTGCCTGTGCAAATTCAATAATACCGGTTTTGTCTGATACGCTGATGAGCGCGCGTTTAATAATCGCCATTGATGGATTCCGTGAGACTAATGATAAATGGGTGTTTGCTTGCCTGAATCATCGCAGCTAGGTATTGGCTACCAGCCGTGTGTTCATGTTCTTGGTTTTGCGAGTTTGTGTTAATTACAGGCCGTATTCCGCCATTTTTTTACGTAAGGTATTGCGGTTGAGCCCTAGCATCTCAGCGGCTTTGCTTTGATTGCCCCCCACCTTGTTGAGGACATATTCAAGCATGGGTTTTTCAACGCAGCCCAGTACCATCTCGTAGATCGCGTGTGGCGGTTGGCCATCCAAATGCACAAAGTACTCATCTAGCGACTCGTTAATCGCGTCACTCAGTTTGCAGATATTTGCCATTATGCCGCTATTGCCTCGCTAGATACTGTGGTGTGCTCGTCGGTATCCGTGTCTGCGTATACCAAGCGCTCGTGTTTTGATTTGAGTTCATTAAAGAAATCATCAATTGCATTTAACTGCAACTCGATGGTTTGTAAGGTGTTCATGTGATGGCGGAAGTTGGCTGACCCGGCTAGGCCCTTTGTGTACCAAGAGATATGCTTACGCGCTACACGCATGCCAGTGAGGTCGCCATAAAAATCATACAAATCATGTATATGCTCAAGCATGACTGTGTGAATTTCATCTACGGTAGGCGCCAACATGTGTTCGCCTGTGAGTAAGTAATGTTCTATTTCACGGAAAATCCAAGGGCGTCCCTGCGCGGCGCGGCCAATCATCACGGCATCGGCGCCAGTGTAATCTAAAACGAATTTGGCTTTTTCTGGGGTGGTAATGTCACCATTGGCGATGAGTGGAATGTTGATGGCTTGTTTAACGGCGGCAATCGTATCGTATTCTGCATCGCCCATATATAAGCATGCGCGTGTTCTGCCATGCATAGCCAGAGCCTGTACGCCAATATCTTCTGCCATTTTAGCCACAGCAATGGCATTGCGGTTTTGTTTGTCCCAGCCGGTGCGGATCTTCAGCGTGACGGGAACATCCACAGCATTGACTACTGCTTTAAGGATTTGCGACACCAATGGCTCATCTTTTAATAGCGCTGAGCCTGCCATCACATTGCAGATTTTCTTGGCTGGGCAGCCCATGTTGATATCAATGATTTGCGCACCGTTATCTACATTGTATTTGGCTGCTTCGGCCATCATTTTGGGGTCAGCACCAGCAATCTGCACAGAGATTGGGTCTACTTCACCTTCATGATTGGCTCGGCGGCGTGTTTTTTCGCTGCCATATAATAAGGAGTTGGACGTCACCATTTCAGACACGGCCAAGCCTGCGCCCATTTTTTTGCACAGCTGGCGGAAAGGGCGATCTGTCACGCCTGCCATGGGGGCAACGACTAAATTATTTTTAAGGATGTGCGAACCAATTTGCATACAAATTTGGCAGTGTGGAAAAGCTGCCTATTTTATACGCAATTGCGGGGTGTGGAAACCCATTCTAGTGATTATTGTGACGAAATTGTTGAATGGCCGTGACAGAATGCAACTTTAAAAAACATTTAAAATTCAATCAGTAAGGACTTACTTTCTACGGAGATTAACGTGCGAGCTGATGAGGGTGTGTGCTTGGTTTCTGAAACGGGAGCCATCAGTATCTTTGACCCACATATGTAATAAGCCAGAAAAGAACAAATGCGTATCCATGGCAAGTTGGATTGGGCTATGTGTTGGATTGATTAGGTCTTTTTGTAATGCTCTTGCGTATACCTGTTCTAGTTTATCTACCATACCAGAGCAGTTATTCAAGATTTGTTGCAATACCGTGGCAAATTCATCCACATATTCGCACTTAGTCATCATGATTTCGTAGGTTTGGCGAGTTTCTTGATGGTCGTTGAGGATTTGAATAGTACCTTGCAGAAAATTTTCAATACGTTTCAACGGATCCGCCACTGGATCATTTGTTTTGTCGATATCTGCGAGCAGCGTATCGTCCATACGGTCAATCAGTGGTAGAAACACCTGCTCACGCAATGCATAGAATAGTTGTGACTTGTTTTCAAAGTGCCAATAGACCGCGCCGCGTGTAACACCGGCATGCGAGGCAATTTGTTCTAGACTGGTGCGACTCACACCCTTTGTCAAAAATACTTCACGGGCAGCGTCAATAATACGCTGGCGAGTGATTTCTGCGTCTTCTTTCGTTTTTCGTACCATAATATACTGTGTGCTCGATATTAAAAATGTGTACGTTTTGAGTGGCTTGCGACACTTTTTTCAAAATACGTACAAAAACTTATTTACATACATTCATGTTTGTATATAATATACATTCATGCTTGTATGTATGCAAGCAATTTAATTAAACTAATATTTTAAACTTCATCAAGGCATTCACCTAGAGGCAGCTATGGCAAAAAGAACAATGCAATACACTCACACACTACTGGCAGTCATGCTCAGCACGCTGATTGCAGCATGTGGTCAACAAAAACAAGACGCTGCTGCTGGTGGAATGCCAGCCTTGCCTGTAGGTGTCATTGAAGTGCAACCGACTTCTGTGCCAATTCGGGCGGAAGCTGTGGCGCAGACTGAAGGTGCAAAAGAGGTGGAAGTGCGCCCAAGAGTAGGCGGCATACTGCTGAAGAAGATGTTCCAAGAAGGTGAGCCGATTAAAGCGGGTCAAACCATGTTCTTGATTGATCCGGTGCCATTCCAAATTGCGGTGCAACAGGCAGAAGCGCAATTGGCGCAACAAAAAGCCCGTATTGTGCAAACGCAACGTGAAGCAGACCGTTTAAAAGGTTTATTGGATACGCAATCGATTAGTCAGCGTGAGTATGACAATGCGCTTTCTGATAATTCTGTCGCTTCTGCGACATTACTGCAATACGAAGCGATGTTGCGCGAGGCTAAGCTCAACCTTTCCTATACCAGTGTAACGGCACCCACCAGTGGTATCGCGGGGCGTTTCGAGTTTTCAGAGGGTGCATTGGTATCAGCGAATACAAGTCTGCTCACTACAATCGTTCAATTGTCTCCAATTTGGGTACGCTTTAGTTTGTCCGATTCTGAATTAGCGTCATTGGGCGGTCAATTAACTAGCCGTAACGTAAAAAACATTCAATTAGTGTTGCCTGATGGCACTGACTTTCCTGAGTCTGGAAAGTTAAACTTCTCAGCGAGTGAGATTGACCCGGCATTAGGCACGCAGCAACTGCGTGCGGTATTTGAGAATGCCAACCGTAGTCTATTGCCAGGTCAATTCGTGCGTGCACGTGTGACCACTGGCACACGTGATGGTGTATTTATCATCCCGCAAACAGCGGTATTAACTGGTGACCAAGGCAAGTTTGTCTATGTGGCAGAAAAAGATGCTTCAGGCAAAACAATTGCAGCAGTAAGACCTATCCAAGAAGGCGGCTGGGAAGGTAAAAACTGGGTGATCTTAAGTGGCCTAAAAGCAGGCGATAAATTATTAGCCGATAATTTAATTAAGGTACGACCAGGTGCGCCTGTGGACCCACATCCATTGGGTGAGCCTCCTGCGGCAAATCCAAAAACTTCAGCTAAAGCACCAGCTAAAACTTCAGCATAAGGTAACGATTCATGACCAAGTTCTTTATTACAAGGCCCATTTTTGCCTCGGTGCTGTCGATTATTATCGTACTAGCAGGTTTGGCAGCATCATTCCAATTGCCGATTGCACAATATCCACAAATTGCACCACCTACGGTGATGATTACGGCCACCTATCCAGGGGCAAGTGCCGATACACTCACTAAAACTGTTGCGGCACCGATTGAAGAGCAGCTCAGTGGCGTAGACAATTTGCTGTACTTTAACTCTAGTGCAGACTCCAGTGGTACGTTGACAATTACTGCGACCTTTGAAGTAGGTACTAACGTGGACCAAGCGACGTTTAACGTGAGCAATCGTGTGAATATTGCTTCACCGCGCTTGCCAGAAGAGGTGAGAAGAAACGGCGTAGTCGTACAGAAAAGATCGAACGATATTCTGCTCGTGACGATGTTCACTTCTAAAAATCCAAAACACGACCGCTTATTTTTAAGTAACTATGCCACGTTAAATGTTGTGGACGAATATAAGCGTGTAAAAGGTGTTGGCGATGTCACCGTATTTGGTGGTCAAGATTATGCGATGCGTATTTGGTTACGACCAGATCGTATGGCGCAACTTGGCGTAAGTACAAGTGATGTAGCAGCGGCGATTAACGCACAAAACAATCAGTATGCGGCGGGTAAAATTGGGCAAGAGCCAGCACCTGCCGATCAACAAATCGTCTACACAGTGACAGCCAAAGGTCGTCTGGTAGATCCTGCTGAATTTGCCAATATTATTGTGCGTGCCAATGGCCCTAAAGGTGTGTTGTATCTTAAAGATGTTGCACGGATTGAGTTAGGTGCACAAACCTATAATGTAGCCTCTGCGCTCAATGGTAAACCAGGCGTGGCAGTGGCCATTTTCTTGCAAAACGGTGCAAATGCGTTAGATACTGCTGCAGCGATTAAAGCGAAAACGGAAGAGTTAAGACCGCGTTTTCCTGAGGGGATAGAAACAACAATTCCTTATGATACCAGTGACTTTGTGAAGGCAACGATTGAAGAGGTATTCAAAACCTTTGGTGAAGCCTTGGTGTTGGTGGTATTGGTCGTGTTCCTGTTCTTGCAGAGCTGGCGCGCAACGTTAATCCCGTTGATTGCGGTGCCTATCTCGCTGATTGGTACATTCGCTGGCCTATATATGTTTGGTTTCTCCATTAACTTGCTCACCTTATTCGCCATGATTTTAGCCATTGGTATTGTGGTGGACGATGCGATTGTGGTGTTGGAAAACACGGAACGCCTGATGTCCGAGGAAGGTTTAGATCCATTCCCAGCAGCGGTTAAGTCAATCCAACAAGTGTCAGCTGCTGTGGTGGCGATTGTGCTGGTGTTGTGCGCAGTGTTTGTGCCTGTGGCGTTCCAAGGCGGTATTGCTGGCGAGTTGTATCGTCAGTTTGCGGTAACCGTTGCCATTGCAGTGGTGATTTCTGGCGTAGTGGCTTTAACGTTAACGCCTGCACTGTGCGCGATGATTTTGAAAAAATCGCATGGCGAAAATGCCTTCTTTAGAAAGTTTAACCAAGGTTTTGGCGGGCTGACTAAGTTTTATACAAACACGGTTAACCTGACGTTACACCACAAAATTATCGGTGCCATTGTATTTTCTGCGATAGTTGCAGCGGTTGTATTTTTGTTCAGAATAGTGCCAGGTGGCTTTGTGCCTGCGGAAGATCAGGGCTATGTGGTGACAGTCGTGGTCATGCCAGATGGTGCAACCTTGGGGCGTACAGTTAAAACGACTGAGAATATTCGTGCGGAAATTGCAAAAGACCCTGCGGTGGCACATGAGTTTGCAGTGAATGGATTTGAGTTGCTCACAGGTGCCAACAAAACCAATGCTGCAACGATGTTTGTGCGTATGACCGATTGGAAAGAGCGCACATCTTCGGCTAATGACATTGTGGGTAAATTATTTGGTATTGGCATGAGTCAGACAGATGGTATGGCGTTTGCCGTGAACCCGCCTGCGATTCGTGGTTTGGGTTCTGCAGGTGGCTTTGAGGTCTATGTACAAAGCCAGCGCGATACTGATCCAATTAAGTTGGCAGCTGTGATGAACAACTTTATGGACGCGATGCGTGCTGATCCAACGCTGACTGGTATCAACAGTTTCTTTAGACCGACAGTGCCGCAATTAATGATTGAGGTGGACGAAGCTAAGGCGATTTCACAAAATGTGAAAATTGCAGATATCTACACGACATTGCAAAGTACGATGGGCTCGTTTTATGTGAATGACTTTAACCGTACAGGCCGTACGTATCGTGTGCAGCTACAAGCGGAGCCTGAGTTTAGGATGAAGCCGGAAGATTTAGGCAAAGTGTATGTGCGTAGCCAGCCAACTGCTGAGAGTCCTAATGGCAACATGATTCCGTTGTCTGCGCTTAGCACGGTCAAAAACATTGTGGGTGCTGAGCAATTAGAGCGCTATAACGGTTTGTTATCTGCCAAAGTATTTGGCGGTGGTGCTGCAGGCGTTAGTTCAGGCGATGCGATTGAAACAGTAGAACGTATTGCCAAAGCGAATTTGCCAGATGGTTACCAAATTGCGTGGACAGGCCAAGCTTACCAAGAGAAACGTACGGGTTCAGCGGCACTATTTGCCTTTGGCTTTGCCATCATCATGGTGTTCTTAATTTTGGCAGCACAGTTTGAAACATGGGCGTTGCCACTGGCTGTGATTATGGCGGTACCGTTTGCGCTAGCGGGTGCTTTAACTGCAGTGCTTACACGCGGCATGACCAATGATATTTACTTCCAGATTGGTTTGATTACCTTGATTGGTTTGGCGGCGAAAAATGCGATTCTGATTGTGGAGTTTGCGAGCCAAAAAATGGAAGAGGGTATGCCGATTGCAGAAGCTGCACTGGAGGCCGCACGTTTACGCTTTAGACCGATTGTGATGACGTCAATGGCCTTTATCTTAGGGATTATCCCGCTAGTATTTGCAACAGGTGCAGGTGCTGCAGCAAGGCAATCTATGGGTACCGGCGTGTTGGGTGGGATGTTGTTGGCTACGTTTGTGGCTACCATTTTCATCCCGTTGTTCTTCACGTGGTTAAGTAACCAAAATACAGTGAGACACCATGGTGATGTTTAGAGAACAGGTGATGTTTAAAAAACAAGTGATGTCTAATAACAAAGGAAACGGTATGCAACCGTCAAATATTATGAAACCAACCATGAGAACCATTGCGCTATTGGTGTCGATGACATGGCTAGCAGGCTGCACTTTGCTTGGCCCGATGTATCAACGTCCGGAAGCCAAAGATGTGCGCTTGCCTGAGCAGTTTAGACAAGCGGATGATGCTAGTGCGGTACAAGCACCCAACCAATGGTGGACGCTGTATCAAGATGCGCAGTTGAATGCGCTGATTGAGAAAGCACAACAAAACAATACCAATGTGCAGCTGGCGGTAGCTCGTATTGAAGAAGCCGATGGCTATATGCGTGAAGTAGGTGCTGCATTGCTGCCGTCTGTCGATTTAAAAAGTACCGGCGTGCGTAACCGCGTGACGGAGGCTGGTATTTTCCCGGTATTTGGGCAAAACCCACGTAGTACCTATACCTTGGCGCTTAACTCATCTATAGAGCTGGATTTTTGGGGTAAAGTAAGGCGTGCAAAAGAATCGGCACGTGCCAGTTATCTCTCTACCCAATACGCTAAAGAAACCGTGCTATGGTCTTTATCTAGTTTGGTCGCCAATAATTACTTGATTATCCGTAGTTTAGATTCACAACTCGCGGTCAACAAAAGTAATCAGGCGATTAGTGAAGAGAGCTTGGCGCTGACAAAACGTCGTTTAGCCGGTGGAGTGGTGTCGGTATTAGATGTACACCAAGCAGAGCTGGCTTTGGATAACTTAAAATCACAACAAATTGAGTTGCAACGTCAACGCGCGATAAGTGAACAGCAATTGGCTGTGCTAACGGGTGAGCTTGATACTCAAATTGCAGTAGCGGATTTGTTGACGCTGCCGATTCCACCAATACCACCAGCCGGTTTGCCATCCAGCCTAATGGAGGCAAGGCCGGATGTACGTGATACAGAGCAGCAACTGATTGCTGCCAATGCCAATATTGGCATTGCAAAAGCAGCGTTGTACCCGAGTATCTCTTTAACCGGTGCATACGGCGGTGAGAGTGTGGAGTTGGGTGATTTGCTTAAATCTGCAGCACGCGTGTGGTCGCTGGGCGTGAGCTTGAATTTGCCAATCTTTAATGCAGGCCGTTTGGATGCCAAAGTAGACCAAGCCACAGCTAAGCAAAAACAAGCGTTAGCAAGCTATCAGGGTGCTGTACAAACAGCTTTCCAAGAAGTGAATAATGCGCTGGTCAATTTGCGTCAGTACAAATCGGTAGAAGCGATTGCGCAATCTAAACAAGAGACAGCCAAGAAAATTTTAGAGGTTTCACAAAACCGCTATAAATCTGGTTACTCTGCTTATTTAGAAGTGCTGGATGCGCAACGTAGTTATTACGAAGCCACGCAAAGCTTTGTACAGAGCCGTCAAAATGTATTGACCGCATCGGTGGATTTATTCAAGGCATTGGGCGGTGGTTGGCAGCCAGTAGAAAAAGCGGCTAGCGCAGAGCCAGTTAAGAAGGCTGAGTAAGTTGTTCTAATCGGGTCAGCCAAGTGAGTGCTTGCACTTGGCTGTTTCCACACATTTCGGTGCTGGGTTGTAACCCGGCACAAAACACGGGCCGTTCTGGCCGACCAAAAATCATACACCGATTGTCTGCATCTAATTGAACACACCTAACACCCGCGGGCTTGCCATTGGGCATGCCGGGAATCGGGCTGTTAATGGAAGGTGCGATGCAACATGCGCCACATCCTTCTCGGCACGCTAAGGCAGCGGTGACCAAGGGAAGCCTAGCGCAGAAATGTGTTGTTGGATATCGTGCATGGCACGTGTGACCGATTGGTTGGCGCCTTTGACGCCTAATTCGATGGTGCGACGCGTATCTAGCTTAGGCAGGCTAAATAATTTGATGTCCGGATATTGTGCCAAGATCTGGTGCATCATATCCAATAGCTGGCTTTCGCCTGCATCCAATACCAAAATAGAAGACTCGAGATAATCTTGCTGATGAAATAGATGTGGGTAATAGGTATCGAGTACCCATTCCACCATCGGGTGTGCCATTTCTGGAAACCCCGGTACAAAATAGTGTTGCTGAATGCTAAAGCCAGCCACGCGATTAACTGGGTTAGGAATCAAATCGGCGCCTTGCGGAAAGTCTGCCATCAATACACGTTTAGGGTAGGCCGCCTCACCAAATCTGGCTTCTAGCTCAGCCACTGCACCTGCGTGACGCTCAATCGGCACACCGAGTGCATCCGCCGCACATTGACGCGTGTAGTCGTCAGGTGTTGCGCCAATACCACCAAAGCTAAACACAATATCACCACGCGCCATGCTGGCACTTAAGGCTAGGGTAATCTGTGCCGGAATATCGCCCAAGTAGTTAGCCCAACTAAGCTGTAAGCCACGTGCCGAAAGCAATTCAATCACTTTGGCCAAATGTTTGTCTTGGCGTTTTCCGGAGAGAATTTCATCGCCAATGATGTAAATGCCAAAATTTTGCATAAAAATTGCTTAAAAATACTTTGATGCGACGTATTTTAACTGTTGCACTAATAGTTGTCCTATTGAATAATTAAGGTGAGGGTAGGAAAAGTGAATGCAAAAAAATAATGGCATACAGGTTTGAGTGTCTTTGGAAAATAATAATGTAGCAATTCAATCAGCACAATTAACGCACTTACTGGCAGTCAGTGCGCGGACAGTCTTTGCCAGTTGTTTACTGGCTATCGTCCTTGTGGTGATGCAAGGTGACGAGATTCCTAGGCAAATTCTGCTAGGTTGGCTGTGGATTATGCTTGCCGTAAGTGCCACCAGAATTTTGGTGACTCGCTTTCATGCCAAGCACCATACGGACGATCCGCATGAAATTAGACGCCGCTTGACCATGTTTAGAAGCGGCTTAATATTGAGCAGTATGATATGGGGTGCGGTGGGGCTGCTGATGATCCGTTATGGCCAGCTCGAGCAGCAGCTGTTTGTGAGTTATCTAATTGCCGGACTGTCGGCTGGCTCAATCGTCTCCTATTCTATTGACCGGATTAGCGCGATGACGTATATCGCATTTGCGGTATTGCCGACATTATTAGGGTTTGCCGTGCTCGGCCATAGCATTTCGGTGCCGATGGCTATTGCTGGTATTGTCTACGTCATTTTTTCTATTTTTAGTATCCAATCGTTTTATCGCAATTTGCTAGAAAGCGTTTTATTACGACAACAAGCAACTGAACGTGAGGAAGAAATTAAGCGATTGGCTTTTTATGATGCGCTGACCAATCTGCCCAATCGCAGGCTGCTCATGGATAGATTGCACCATGCGTTGGTGCTGAGCCGTCGTTCTGGCAAGCGTGGCGCGTTGCTGTTTCTGGATTTGGATCACTTCAAAATGCTCAATGACACGCTAGGTCATGATATGGGCGACTTACTGCTTAAACAAGTGGCTGAACGTTTGAAATTGAGTGTGCGCGAAAGTGACACGGTTGCACGTTTAGGCGGCGACGAATTTGTAGTGATGCTAGAGGATTTGAATGAGGAGCAGCTTGCTGCAACTAAGCAAGTTGAGCATATCACCAGTCAAATGATTGCTAGACTTAACGCGCCTTACCAATTAAATCAGTTTGAATATATCAGCACCCCCAGCATCGGCATTGCTATGTTTGGAGACCATGGTGAGTCGCACGAAGACTTGCTTAAACATGCAGATATTGCCATGTACCAAGCTAAGAAAGCGGGACGCAATACCATCCGCATGTTTGATTTTAAGATGCGAGATACTTTGCATTTGGAACGTGAGCATTAGTATTGGCCTGTAGACTGCATGTGCTGTAAACGCTGTGTGTAGACGTTGCGCAATAATGGCGGTAAGTGCTCAATGCGCAGCGCATACTCCAGTGTGCTGGCATCGCCTTCTTCCAGCTTTTGTAGACCCAATGCCATTCTGATGCTGATGCTTTGCGATTGACGTTCTACCAGTGCAATCGAATCACCAGCAGCCACGTCACCTTCTTGAAGTACTTTGTGATAAAAACCGCTGCGTCCACTGTGTAAAAACATGGATAAGATATCCGGTTTGCCCACTTTGTGTCCAAATTTAAAACAGGGAATCCTAGGCATGGTCGCTTGTATCACTGCGCTACCTACGGAAAATATATCCCCTACATAGACTTCATCCTCTAGCAAGCCTGAGACAGTAAAGTTCTCGCCAAACGTACCAAAGGGCAGTGCAGGTTTGCTCAAGACTTTTTGCCAGTAAGCATAATGCTCAACAGGATAGCTATATACCGCCTGAAATTCACCACCATGTACTGTTAAGTCGGCTTGACCATCTCCGGCTAGGTTGGTTTTGCTTAGCCGGACCTTTCCGGATTGTGGGGTTTTATAAATGCCAGTGTTGACCGAGTTTCCGTTGATTTCAACGACGGTGGGCATGGCCGTATTGACAGAGATTAACTGCATGAGATGTACGCTCGCTCAAGTAACGATGAGTGCTATTTAACCGTAAAAGCGCCGCTGACCATATGCGTTAATTTGCGTATGTGCTTGGGATTAGTGTGCGCTTTCCCAGTTATTGCCTACGCCTACTTCTGCTAATAGTGGCACATCAAGTGTCGCTACGCCCTGCATCAGTTTCGGCAGTTCTGCTTTTACCAGCGCCAGCTCATTGTCTGGTACTTCTAATACCAATTCATCGTGTACTTGCATAATGAGTTTGGTCTGTAGTTTTTCTTGTGTCAGCCAGTCTTGTACTGCAATCATGGCGAGTTTGATCAGATCTGCCGCAGTGCCTTGCATAGGCGCATTAATAGCAGCGCGTTCTGCGCCGTTGCGTCTTTGTACGTTAGGGCTATTAATTTCTGGCACCCATAAGCGTCGTCCAAAATAGGTTTCGACATAGCCCTGCGCCTTGGCAAGCTCGCGCGTGTTTTGCATGTATTGTTTTACGCCGGGGTAGCGCGCAAAGTAACGCTCAATATAGCTAGCGGCAGCGCTGCGCTCAATGTTGAGGTTCTGCGCCAAGCCAAAGGCGCTCATGCCATAAATTAAACCAAAGTTAATCACTTTGGCGTAACGGCGTTGCTCGTTATCGACTGCACTGCGTTCTACGCCAAAAATCTCGGCAGCGGTAGCGCGGTGAATATCCTCATTGTTGGTAAAAGCTTGCAACATGCCGCTATCTTGCGACAAATGCGCCATAATGCGCAGTTCTATCTGTGAATAGTCGGCAGAGACAATGTGGCAGCCTTCACGCGCAATAAATGCTTCGCGGATACGGCGACCTTCGGCCGTGCGTACTGGAATGTTCTGTAAATTGGGGTCGGAGCTGGCTAAGCGCCCCGTGATGGCTACAGCTTGGTTATAGCTAGTATGCACACGCCCGGTTTTGGCGTTAATCATTTTTGGCAGCTTGTCGGTGTAGGTGGACTTGAGCTTAGCAAAGCCGCGATACTCCAGCAACACTTTGGGCAACGGGTAATCTAGTGCTAGCTCTTGCAAGACGTCTTCATCGGTACTGGGGGCGCCGCTAGGCGTTTTTTTGGTGGGCTTGATGCCCAGCTTGCCAAACAGAATCTCTTGTAGCTGCTTAGGTGAGCCTAAGTTAAATGGTTGGCCGGCTAATTCGTACGCTTGCTTTTCCAGTGCCACCAGTTTCAGGCCAATTTCATTGCTCTGGCGGTTGAGTTGATTCGCGTCAATCAGTACGCCATTGCGTTCGATAGTGAATAAAATCTCCATCGATGGCATTTCAATTTGGCTGTAAATAAAGTTGAGTTTGGTGTCTGCTTCCACTTGCGGATGCAGTGCCTGATGCAGTTGCAACGTAATGTCAGCATCTTCTGCGGCGTATTCGGCGGCAGTTTCTACTGTCACCTGATTAAAGCTGACTTGCTTGGCGCCTTTGCCTGCTACCTGTTCAAAACTGATGGGCGTGATGCCCAAATGGCGTTCACTTAACTCATCCATGCCATGACCGCGATGGCTTTCCAATACGTAAGATTGCAGCAACGTATCGTGCGCAATGCCGTTGAGTGCGATGCCATGGTTGGCTAACACGTGTTTATCGTATTTTAAATTTTGCCCGACTTTTTTGAGCGCAGGGTTTTCTAAAATGGGCTTGAGTTTGGCAAGCGTTGTATTGCATGGTAGCTGCGTCGGCGCATCAAAATAATCGTGAGAGAGTGGCAAATAAGCTGCCTCTCCCGATTGCACGCTAAACGAGACGCCCACGATTTGTGCGGTCATCGGGTCAAGCGAAGTAGTTTCTGTATCGAAACAAAACAGTGAAGCTTGTTGCAGTTTGTCCAGCCAAGCATTCAGGTCGGCTTCGTTCAGAATCGTATGATAGTCACGGCGCGTATCTGCTTGATAGTGAAAGTCAGTGTCAGCTTTAGTAACGGGTTGACTAACAGGCGGATTCCCAGAAGAGGCGTTGGTAGTGTGGCTAGGCATATTGTCCAATTCACGCTTCCAGCTTTTGAACTCAAAGTGGTCAAATAATGCAGTGAGTTTCGCTTTGTCTGGCGCTTGCGCTACCAGCTCATCAAAGTGTTCGCGGATGCCGATATCGCAGCGGATAGTAATCAGCTCGCGCGCAGTGGGTAGCCAAGGCAGTGCTTTACGCAAGTTCTCGCCCACCACACCTTTGATATTGTCTGCATTGGCTACGATATTTTCCAATGTACCGTATTCCTGCAACCATTTAACCGCAGTTTTGGGGCCGACTTTTTCAACGCCGGGCACGTTATCCGAGGTGTCGCCGATGAGCACTAAATAATCAATGATTCTTTCTGGAGGCACGCCAAATTTGTTTTGTACACCAGCAATATCCAACACATCATCGGTCTTGCGGAAGGCGTCACGCATGGTGTTGACCACGGTGATATGTTTGTTGACCAATTGTGAAATGTCTTTATCGCCAGTGGAGATAATGGTGTTGATGCCTTCACGTTCCGCCTGTTTGGCCAGCGCACCAATCACATCATCCGCCTCTACGCCATCTTCAATAATCAGTGGCCAGCCCATGGCGCGGATAGTTTCAAACAGTGGCTCAATTTGCACACGTAAATCATCTGGCATGCTGGCGCGGTTGGCTTTGTATTCCGGGTAAATATCATCGCGGAAGGTCTTACCCTTGGCATCAAACACGCATGCACTATATTCGGCCGGATAATCTTTATGTAGACGGCGTAGCATGTTGAGCACGCCCTGAATGGCACCTACCGGTTCGTTTTTGCTGTTACGCAAATCCGGCATGGCGTGAAACGCGCGGTACAAATAAGAGGAGCCATCTACCAGCAATAATGTTTTCATACGGGTTCCAAAAAGCGAGTAACAAAGTGACTAAAGCAAACTTAGTTAAGTCGGTTATTCTAGCTTTTATCGCTATAAAACACATGGCGTTGTTTAAAAATTGTTTTCCTGTTGTGTTCCGCCAATTGAATTTAGCTGTGCATGGTAGAATCAAATGCATATATTGAGTAGGGCGAGTTTGTAAGATGACGACAAGAAAATTACCACTAGTGACAGCGCCTGAGCTATTGAACGGCGATTCTGCCAGTTATGGCTCTTGGCATGCATTTGAAATCATGGCCGAGTTTGTAGGGGCGACCGAAAAACTCAAAGAAATTACCCCGGCCGTTTCTATTTTTGGTAGCGCCCGTACCAAGCCGGATCATCCTTACTTTAAGCTCACCGAAGAGATTGCCCGCCTGCTATCCGACTCTGGTTTTAGTGTGATTTCCGGTGGTGGCCCAGGTATTATGGAAGCTGCAAATCGCGGCGCATTTGCTGGCATAGGCCCTAGTGTCGGCTTGAATATCGAGCTGCCGTTTGAGCAGAGCGGCAATCCGTATCAAGACATTAGCCTGACGTTTAAATACTTTTTTATGCGCAAGGTGATGTTTGTAAAATATGCATCGGCCTATATTGTGATGCCGGGTGGCTTTGGTACCCTGGACGAACTCATGGAAGCGATTACACTGGTGCAGACTGGTAAATCTCGCAAAATTCCTATTATTTTGGTTGGCACCAAATTTTGGGCTGGCCTGATCGATTGGCTGAAAAATACACTGATTGCTGAAGGTATGGCGTCGCCAGAAGATATGTTGTTGATTCAGTCTATTGATGACCCCAAGCAGATTGTGGAAACCATTTTTAGACATTATGAATCTACAGGGTTTGAGCTCACACCGGCAGAGCGCAAAATCCAATTATATTTGTAATGCCCAGCATTTTATTTATCGTGCCCAGCACTTATGGCCGGTGTAATTTGTTAAAATAATTAAAACTGTTAAGGAGAAGAAAAGTGCACCGTTTAAAGTTACTGTCTCATGTGATGTGCATTTTCTTAGTCAGTGGATTTGCAATGACCAGCACGGCTGCTGAGCCAGCCAAAGCGCCACAGCGTGAGTTGTTAGAAGAAGTGCCGCCACCTCCCAAAGTAATTGAGGGTGAGCCGATGGAAGAACCACAAATCACCATCCGCAAAAAGGGCACAGAGACCATCGAAGAGTACCGTATTAACGGTGAGCTATACATGATGAAAGTCACCCCGCAAGGCGGCACGCCTTATTTTCTGCATAAAGATGATCCTAACGGTGGTTGGGTGAATATCGGCCCTAACCCACCTTTATCTGTACCGCATTGGATACTATTCCGCTTTTAACCTGAAGAGGGCCATGCCCTCTTTATTATTTTGGTGATTTTTGTTTAACCAACATGTCTGTTTTTACCACACTCACATCTGACGATGTTCGCGATTGGCTGACGCAATTTAGTATCGGCCAATTTCAGTCACTTAAAGGGATTGCTGCTGGCATTACCAATACTAATTATTTTGTGACAACAGATGCTGCGCGCTATGTGCTGACCATTTTTGAAAAAAATGATTTTGATGAGCTGCCATATTTCGTCAATCTGATGGCACACTTGGCGCAACACGGAGTACCGTGTCCAGCACCTATTATGGATAAGCAGGGAATCGCGCTGCACCGCCTGAAAGGCAAGCCTGCATTGATGGTGAGTTGCCTGCAAGGTCAGGATATTAGCACGCCGAATGTTGCACAATGCCAGGCAGTGGCAACTACGCTGGCCAATATGCATTTGGCTGGGTTAAGTTTTCATCAACAATCACACAATCAACGCGGGCAGGGCTGGCGCACCATGACCGCGCAGCAAGTCATGCCTAAAATGCAGGCCGATCAAAGCGCTTTGTTGCAGGCAGAGTTAGATTATCAACATGGGTTAGACCTGACAGCACTGCCCCATGGCGTGATTCATGGCGATTTGTTTAGAGATAACGTGTTGTTTGATGGCGACCGGCTTGGCGGCTTTATTGATTTTTACTATGCGTGTCATGATGTGCTGGCTTATGATGTTGCGATTGCTGCCAATGAGTGGTGCATCAGTGAACATGGCAGTTTTGATACAGCGAAACGCGATGCATTTCTAGCGGCGTATCAAGCAGTAAGACCGTTTGAGCTGGCGGAACAGCAGCATTGGCAAGCTTTATTGCGTCGTGCGGCTTTGCGTTTCTGGTTATCGCGTTTATACGATTATCATTTTCCTGTAGCAGGCGAGTTAACGCATGCTAAAGACCCCATGCATTTTGAGCAAATCTTGAGACAACGCATTCAGAGCGTATAAACTAGCAGCAAGCACACCATTAATAGAAATACATTGGCAAGGTACCTATGGCAATTTTAGAATCTCGCACCAAAACCGGATTAAGCTGGGTCAAAGAAAGTCTGGAGTTGTTTAAAACACAACCATCCAGATGGATGCTATTGGCCATCGCTTATGTCGGGATTTTTATGATGTTGCCTTCTATTCCGGGCTTGGGTATTTTTGCCTTGCTCACAGTATTAATTTGGCCAGTATTTATTGCATTTGCCGTGATGTTGTACCGCAACGCAGAAATGGGCAAGCAAGAAACCGTACAAGCTGTACTGGCAAAAATTCAACCTAAATTCACGCTGCTGATGTTATTGGGGCTGGCCTGTTTGGTCTATGCCACATTGGCTACTTTTCTATTGAATTCTGATATTCAAGGGCTAATGAGTTTTGCGGATAAAGGCGCGCAGATGAGTGAGTCAGAATATGTAAAATTCATGGATAAATTTATGCCGTTTATCCTCAAGCTGCTGTTGCTGTTATTCCCTTTGTTTATTGCCACCTGGTTTTCACCAGTGCTTATCGTTATCAATAACTACACATTGGTCAAAGCCATTAAATCCAGCATCGCCGGTGTGTTGCAATACACGGTAGCCATGGGTGCCGCGTGGTTAGTGCTATCAGCTGGCGTGATGGGCTTGATGTTAATCGTAGGTCTGGTGATTGGGGTGGTAGGCGCGCTGGTGCCAGCATTGGCACAGGCGCTGATGCCCATGTTGGTATTTGGCTGCTTACTGCTTGCTACAGCGCTCATGTTTGCGTTTCAATACGTCAGCTATCGCGATGTGTTTAGAGCCGCACCAGTTGAGTTACCCTAAACCTTAACTGCATTATCCTAATTGAGTAATCTTGAGCAAGCTGATACTGGCTCAAGCTGATACTGGCTTGTGTTAAATCTTTTCCAATTTAGCGTATTCCATCATCAACGTCTTTAAGCCTTGGTGGCCAAAATTGATTTTGATGGCTAGGTCACTGGCATTGCCTTCGTAGCTCACCACTACGCCATCTCCAAATTTTGCATGCCGCACACTTTGCCCGATTTTAAACGGGTACTGCTGGCTTGCGGAAGGCTTGGCCTGGTAGTTACCACCAGTCGCATAAGCTTTAGGCGTAGGCTTGCTGTTTAGCCGTTTGAGCAGTTCGTCCGGGATCTCATCCAAAAAGCGTGATGGAATGCCATAGCGCACTTGGCCGTGCAACATGCGGCTTTGCGCATGGCTTAAATACAGGCGTTGACGCGCGCGCGTCACCGCCACATACATCAAGCGGCGTTCTTCTTCTACGCCGCTGTTTTCATAAGTACTTTGTTCGTGTGGAAATAAGCCTTCTTCTACGCCGCTAATAAATACCGCTTTAAATTCCAAGCCTTTGGCGGCATGCACGGTCATCAACTGTAGCGCTTCACGCCCAACGTCTGCTTGATGTTCGCCGGCTTCTAAACTGGCATGGTTTAAAAACTGTGTAAGTAAATCGGCATCTTCCTCTACGTTGTTGTGGTTACCAAAGTCTTGGTTGCTAAAGGCTACCGCCGCGGTGACCAACTCTTCCAAGTTGGCAATGCGGTCTTCCCCTTCTTTATCAGCTTGGTAATGCGTTTTTAAGCCAGACATTGTAGTGGCTAACTCTGCTAGCTCTGGCAACTTAATGCCATAGGCTTGATTCACCATCTCACGGATTAGCCCAACAAAACCATCGATACCTTTACCGCCTAATGTGCCATTGCCCACCTTATTGATAGCGGCTTGCCATAGGCTGCAGTTTTGCTGACGCGCTGCTTCTTGCAGTTGCTCTAAACTACGTGCGCCAATACCACGCGCAGGAAAATTGATGATACGCAACAGTGCCGTATCGTCATTAGCGTTGGCAATCAAGCGCATATAGGCCAATGCATGTTTGATCTCTGCACGTTCAAAAAAGCGTAAACCGCCATATACGCGATACGGGATATTGGCTGAAAATAGGGTGTGTTCCAAGATGCGCGATTGTGCATTGCTGCGGTAGAGTAAGGCCATATCCCCTAAGCTGGTGCCTTCGTTCTGCAGCATATTCACTTCATCCACAATAAACTGCGCTTCGTCCGTATCGTTATAGGCATCATACACACGCACAGGCTCACCTTTACCGGCGGTGGTCCATAAATTTTTGCCTAAGCGATGTTTGTTGTGCGAGATAATCGCATTCGCAGCATCCAAAATATTGCTGTGCGAGCGATAGTTCTCCTCCAGCTTCACAATATTTTCTACATGAAAATCAGATTCAAAATCACGCATGTTGCCCACACGTGCACCGCGGAAACCATAAATAGATTGGTCGTCATCACCTACTGCAAAAATACAATTGCTGGTGCCGGCCAAGAGTTTTAACCACAAGTATTGCAGACGATTGGTGTCTTGAAACTCATCCACCAGAATGTAGTGGAAGCGGCTTTGGTAATGCTGGCGAATATGCGCATCGCGCTCCAGCAGTTCGTAACAACGCAATAGCAATTCGGCAAAATCGGCCACACCTTCGCGGTTGCATTGTTTATCGTATTCCTCGTAGATTTCTCGCAATTTTTGCGAATGTGCATCGTAAGCATCTACTGCATGTGCGCGTAGACCTTCTTCTTTGCAGCTATTGATATAGCCCTGTACTTGTTTGGGCGGGTATTTCTCATCGTCCACATTCATCAGCTTCATTAAGCGTTTGATGCTGGATAACTGATCCGCAGTATCTAAAATTTGAAACGTGCTGGGCAAGCCAGCCTCGCGATAATGTGCACGCAATAGACGATTACATAAGCCGTGAAAGGTACCAGCCCACATGCCACGCGTGTTGATCGGCAACATAGCGGTTAGGCGCGTCAACATCTCTTTAGCCGCTTTGTTGGTAAAGGTCACCGCCATCAATCCCATGGGCGATACCTGTCCGGATTGAATCAGCCAAGCAATGCGGGTGGTCAGTACACGCGTTTTTCCACTGCCTGCCCCAGCTAAAATCAGCGCGGATTGTCGGGGGAGGGTAACGGCTTCCAGTTGTTTATTATTGAGGCCGGATAAGATTGAGTCGGTGTCCATAGCGGTATTATCGCATGGCTACCGGTTTCAATTAACTGTGATAATAAAAATAGAAATTTAGACTAAAAAAGTTGGAACTAAGCCCGAAAAGGCTTAGTCATAGAGTACATGATGTGCAAGTTGACGCTTGCCATCTTTCCGCTTCTTTCCTCCCTGAGCGGAAGCCTTAGACGATGAGGCTATTTGCCCCGATTTAATCCCCTTAATCGGGGCTTTTTTTGTGCGGCGTTTATTTGTAAATAAATCTTAATTAAGTGTAAACAAGTTGTAATGCCATGACAAGCGGTTTATGTGCGTGCGCTCATGACACACACCACTTACAACGTTAAAGCTGCCAATCAATAGGCGCTTGTCCATGCTCAATTAAATATTGATTAATGCTAGAAAACTGGTGGTTGCCAAAAAAACCACGATGCGCAGAGAGTGGCGATGGATGCACAGATTTAAGCACCAAATGGCGTTTTGCATCAATTACATCGCCTTTTTTCTGTGCGTAACTGCCCCACAATACAAACACCAAACCTTCCCGATGCTTGTTCAATGCAGCAATCGCTGCATCGGTAAACTGCTCCCAGCCTTTGTTTTGGTGTGCACCTGCTTTGGCTTGTTCTACTGTCAGCGTGGCATTGAGCAACAACACACCTTGATCTGCCCACGGCGTTAAGTCACCATTTCTGCTCATCTTAATATTTAAATCGGCTGAGATTTCTTTGAAAATGTTGAGGAGGGAAGGGGGTAAATCCATGCCTTGCGGCACCGAGAAGCTTAATCCATGCGCTTGTGGCTGTCCTTTATTATCTTGCCCGTGGTAGGGGTCTTGCCCAATAATTACCACGCGCACTTGATCAAACGGCGTGTGATTAAAAGCATTAAAAATCAGCGGTCCTGGCGGGTAGATAATTTTGCCGGCCGCCTTTTCTTGCTGAAGAAAAGCACGCAAGGCTTCCATATAAGGTTGATGGAGCTCGTCACCAATGACGGTTTGCCATGAAGGGGGGAGCTGTCCGGATTTTTGGAGTGCTGTCAAAATAATACTTCTTGGGTTAGACGTGAATAATGTTTTGCTTATTGAACGCGTTTAAGCGTGCCCAGCTCCGTCACAGCAGAATCGTCGCCAGTGATGGTGTATTTTACAACGGTGCCTTTTGCTACCCCTGTTTTGTAAGTCACCAATATATCTCGCCCCTTGGCTTCATAGGTGACTTTCTCTGTGATATCGAGCGCGGTTACTTCACCTTGTTTGAATTCCATGGGGATGGAGATCAATCCATCCAAACGCCACTTACCTGCTAACTCTCCAGGGTTATCCAGAGTATTGTTTGCGCAGCCAATCAGTAGTGCAATGCAATAAAACGTAGTGAAAAAATATTGTTTGAATGGCATAGTGCCGAGCCTTAAATGTGTGGAGACTGCAATAGATGCCCGTATCGTAATTGACGCTGTATTAATCGTCAAACTTAACGGTTTGGTAGGTTTATGTATATTGCATGCGGCGCACTGAAAATGAGTGCGCCTAAAGTGCCACTGTTTTAATTGCCAATTACCCCGCACGCCACGCGCGCGCCACCACCGCCAAGAGGCGCAGGGTGATCGGAGTGGTTATCACCACCGGCATGAATCATCAACGCGCGGTTTTTGACATCTGCCAGCTTTAGTCTTGGTGCAAGCACCGCATTGCTTGCGCTTCCATCAGTAGCTACGTATAGCGGCGGAAGATCCCCAAGATGTCCGTCACCCCAAGGCTCGCCATGACGTTTTGTTGCTAATGGATCAAGATGAGCGCCCGCACCCAATGCGGCTACTAGAGCACCATCTTTTTCTGCTGCTGCGCACGATGGTTTCTCATGCACGTGAAACCCATGAAGCCCAGGTGGGAAGCCTTTGAGGGCCGGGTAAAAAGCAAGGCCGTAAGGCGTTTCAACAATGCGGATGGTGCCCACATCTGCGCCTATTCCTTGTGTTTCTGCTATGTTTAAATTAACGGTTATCTCGGCAGCGGTTGCTAGAGAGCTGGTAGCTAGTAGTGCAGCAAATACTATTTTGTTTTTCATGATGTTTCCCTAGTGATGATTATTGAAAATCGGAGACTAATGTTTGAGTTATGAAGTTGCCCTTTGCTAGTCCCTCTTGACCGATTGGTTAGGTAAAAGCGCAACTATGGAGATCATAATTTTTCAGCGCGTTTTATAGGTTTGACGCGCACTCGATGACCGCGACCTGATTGAGTTGTGTATAAAATGAAGAACAAATAACCCTCATTTGCCATTTCAAGTACATCGTCCGTTTGGTCCGCAAGTCCCATCCATTGGTCTCCCACTTCAAAGCGGTATGGGATTCGTTGTCCTTGAGATGGCTGGCTAATTATGAATGCCGTTTTAGGTTTTCGTTTGGTGACATACGCGCGCCACCAAGACTCGAAATACATACCACCCAAGTTCGTTATGGTTGTTGGTCTATCACCAACGTTGTATGCTGTGACCGAGACGTATGTTTTTTCGTCTGGCTCTATCCCACCAATTACTTTCATGTTCAGGGAAGCCGACACATCAATTTTCGCGCCGGAAGCTAGCCATTTGTATGCGTCCCACCCAAAAACAAAAGTAGACACCACTGCGGCATAGGCAGCTATTCCAATAGTCCAGAGCTCAGCAGTAGTCATATTCTACCTAACGTAAAATAGCCATCCTAATTGACGGACTGTGTTGCGTCAAATATCAAATTCCAATAAAAAACCTCGCCGAAGCGAGGTTTTGTTTTTGAACGCTTGTTAGGGCATTTCAACTTCAATGCATCACTGATGCAGTGAGAAATGAAATTACATCATACCGCCCATGCCACCCATACCGCCCATATCCGGCATTGCTGGTGCGTCATCTTTCGGTAATTCAGCTACCATACAATCAGTAGTCAACATTAAGCCAGCCACTGAACCTGCATTTTGCAATGCAGAACGGGTGACTTTAGTTGGGTCAAGAATACCCATTTCAATCATATCGCCGTAAGTTTCGTTAGCAGCGTTGTAGCCATAGTTGCCTTTACCAGCCGCTACGTTGTTGACTACTACAGATGGCTCAACACCAGCATTAGCAGTGATTTGACGTAATGGTTCTTCTACCGCGCGCAATACAATTTTAATGCCTGCTTCTTGATCTAAGTTATCGCCTTTTACTTTGCTGATTGCATCACGTGCACGGATCAATGCAACGCCACCGCCAGCCACAATGCCTTCTTCAACTGCTGCACGTGTTGCGTGTAATGCATCTTCTACGCGTGCTTTTTTCTCTTTCATTTCGATTTCAGTGGTAGCACCCACTTTAATCACTGCAACACCGCCAGCTAATTTAGCTACGCGCTCTTGTAGTTTTTCACGGTCGTAGTCGCTTGAAGCTTCTTCGATTTGTGTTTTGATTTGTGTAATGCGTGCTTTGATGTTTGCTTCAACGCCGTGGCCATCAATGATGATGGTGTTTTCTTTGCCCACTTCAATACGTTTTGCTTGGCCTAACATTTCAAGCGTTACGTTTTCAAGTTTCAAGCCAACTTCTTCAGCAATCACAGTGCCGCCAGTCAAGATAGCAATATCTTCTAACATGGCTTTACGACGGTCACCAAAACCAGGTGCTTTAACAGCAACAGTTTTCAAGATGCCGCGGATGTTGTTCACCACCAATGTTGCCAATGCTTCGCCATCTACATCTTCTGCAATGATTAACAATGGACGACCTGCTTTAGCCACTTGCTCTAATGCTGGTAATAAATCACGGATGTTTGAGATTTTTTTGTCATGCAACAACACAAATGGATTGTCCATTAAAGCGATTTGACGCTCTTGGTTGTTGATGAAGTATGGAGATAAGTAGCCACGGTCGAATTGCATACCTTCAACTACGTCTAGTTCGTTGGTTAAGCCTGAACCGTCTTCTACGGTAATCACGCCTTCTTTACCTACTTTGTCCATTGCGTCTGCAATGATTTGACCTACTGATGTATCTGAGTTTGCTGAAATTGAACCTACTTGTGCAATTTCCTTGCTGGTCGTACATGGTTTTGATTGTGCTTTTAAATCAGCAACGGCTGCTTCAACGGCTTTGTCGATGCCACGTTTTAAGTCCATTGGGTTCATGCCGGCGGCTACAGATTTCATGCCTTCACGGATGATGGCTTGTGCTAGTACGGTTGCAGTGGTTGTACCGTCACCTGCGATGTCATTGGTTTTAGAAGCCACTTCTTTTACCATTTGTGCGCCCATGTTTTCGAATTTGTCTTTTAATTCGATTTCTTTCGCTACTGAAACGCCATCTTTAGTGATGGTTGGTGCGCCGAAAGAGCGCTCTAACACTACGTTACGGCCTTTAGGGCCTAGTGTTACGCGTACTGCATTGGCTAATACGTTTACGCCATTTACCATTTTTTGACGAACGTCATCGCCGAATCTTACGTCTTTTGCTGCCATGTTAAATTCTCCTGAATACTATATTTGATCAATAGATGTTTTAAATTTGATTATTCAACCTTAAATTTCCGTTGAAATTATTCAACAATCGCCATGATGTCTTCTTCGCGCATCACCAATAATTCTTCGCCATCCACTTTTACAGTTTGGCCAGCGTATTTACCAAATAACACTTTGTCGCCAACTTTAACGTCTAAGGCATTCAATTTGCCGCTGTCGTCGCGTTTGCCATTGCCTACTGCTTGTACAATGCCTTGATCAGGTTTTTCTGTTGCGCTGTCTGGAATCACAATGCCAGAAGCCGTTGTACGTACTTCTTCAGAACGTTTAACAATCACACGGTCATGTAGTGGACGAATTTTCATTAGTTTTCTCCTTGGTGTATGCTTAAACTATCAAAAGTTTAAAAACAATAGTTTAAAAATGCGTTAGTAATTACGGTGCGTGATTTTAGCACTCACCTACCTTGATTGCTAATTTTGGGATGATTTTTATAAATTCAAGTGTAAAACTTAAAAAATCAGCCTTCTTTTTTGAGGTTGGAACATTATTTTGTCGATAGAACCAAGTGAACAATCCCCAGGCGCAGAGATTGCGGTACAGCAGTTAAATTTGAGCTATTCGCAGGAGCAAGATCGCTTGCTGCTGAAAGTGGGTTTAAGTGACCAGACTGAAATCTTATTATGGTTAACGCAACGTGTTGCACGCATGATTTGGCAGCTGTTAAGCGCGGAATCGCATTTGCCTGCTGCGGTTGTCAGTCAAGCATCCTCAGCAAATATAGCGCCGCAACAGGCAGTGCAACAATTTAAGCAAGAAGTCAAAGCAGTAGAAACCTTGCAAAAGCTCGATTTTGAAACTGCGTACCAGCCCAGAAAAGAGGCATTGCAAGCGGGTGGTACGTTAATTAAAGAGGTACAGTTACTGCAGGCAGATGCTTCAACACATCTCAACACGCAAGCCTTGGAAATGCAAAGCGTTGATGGGGTGAATCTGCGTTTGAATCTCACCAGCGAAACCGTTGTGGCAATATGCAATATGCTGCAACTCAGTACAAAAGAAGCAGGGTGGACGTTGAGCGCATCGGCCAGTGCAACTGCATCCATCGCCATCATTTCAACCGATCAAAAACAGGTATTACATTAATGGACTACACCTTACTCGGAAACACGGATATTCGCGTGTCTAAAGTATGTTTAGGCACCATGACCTATGGTGACCAAAACACGCAGGCCGATGCGAATGATCAGCTCGATTATGCGCTTAGCCAAGGAATCAATTTTATCGATACGGCAGAGATGTATCCGGTGCCGCCGCGCGCTGAGACGGTGACGTGTACCGAAACCATTCTCGGCCATTGGATTAAGACCAAGCCGCGGGATAGCTTTATTTTAGCGAGTAAAATTGCCGGGCCCAGACGCGGCATGCATTGGATACGTGGCGGTCCTACTGGGCTGGATAGAGACAATATTCGCGCTGCCGTACACGATAGTTTGCAACGGCTGCAAACCGATTATCTGGATCTATATTATTTGCATTGGCCCGAGCGCAATGTGCCGATGTTTGGCCAATATCAGTTTGACCCCCTGGCAGAATTAGACAAAGACGGTAACCCAATCGCTTGGGTCAGCATGCAAGCGCAGTTAGAAGCGCTAGATGAGCTGATTAAAGAGGGGAAAATCCGTGCGATTGGCTTGAGCAATGAGCAGCCGTGGGGATTGATGGAGTTTTTACGCATTGCCAAAGAACGTAATCTACCAAGAGTAGCCGCGCTGCAAAACTGCTATAACTTGATGAATCGCGGTATGGAATTTGGCATGACAGAAGTGCTGTACCGTGAGGGCATCAGCCTCATGGCGTACTCACCACTTGCATTCGGTCATCTCACAGGTAAGTATGTGGATGATCCACAAGCGGTGGGCCGTGTAACGCAATTTTTGGGCTATGCCCAACGTTACAAAAAACCAGGTGTGCCCGAAGCCAGCAAACGTTACACGGCGCTTGCCCGTGCGTATGGTTTGTCACCTACTCAGCTTGCGCTGAGCTTTGTCTATCACCGCTGGTTTGTTGGCAGTACTGTGATTGGCGCTACCAGCATGACGCAGTTGGCAGAAAATGTATCGTCTTATTTTGTGAAACTAAACGCAGATGTGCTGGCAGAAATCGAACAGATTCATCTGACCATGATGAATCCTGCGCCGTAGCGCGCAGATGACGTGGTTACATTAACCCTGTAACATATAGGGTTTTTATTGCCTCTGACCATTCGTCAAGAAAGTCTGCATGTCACCACTCCCCAATTGCCCGCAATGCCAATCCGAATACACCTATGAAGATGGTGACCAGTATATTTGCCCCGAGTGTGCGCACGAGTGGAGCAAAGCTGCGCGTGCTGATAGCGAAGACACTACAAAAGTAGTGCGCGATGCCAATGGCAATGTGCTGCAAGATGGCGATAGCATCACCGTGATTAAAGATTTGAAAGTCAAAGGCTCTTCATCTGTGGTGAAGGTGGGGACCAAAGTCAAAAATATCCGCTTGGTAGATGGTGACCATGACATTGATTGCAAAATTGATGGGTTTGGTGCGATGAAATTGAAATCTGAGTTTGTGAAAAAAGCATAAAGTTAAATCCCTTTGTAGGATAAGCACTGATAGTGCGTGTAGGCGCGTGGTGATACATTCTCAACTATCATACTGGTAGTACTTTTGTCGAATAGGGATGGTCATCATGCAAGGAATTAAAAATAAAACGGCTCAAGCATGGGCTGTAGTAATGCTTTGTTGGCCAGCGCTATTGTTTGCACAAACGCCCGTCACGGTTGAGCAAGCACTAATCAATTGCAAAAAATTATATCCCTCTGAATTTGAATCAAAAAAGCGCTTAGCTTGTTTTGATAGCATCAGTACACCAATAGAGTTTGTAGCAGAAACCACGCCAACCAACACTGTTACTGAAGGGGATGGGGATGCACCCAACGCCATTGCGAAAACAGCACCGCCTATTGCCATTGAAAAACCCAGTACGCTTAGTTATTTAGAGAGAAAGTGGCGGTTAACATCTCAGGGCGATTGGAGCATCAGCGATTTTGAAACGTATAAATCCAATTATTTGTTGGTGACCAAAACGAATAATACGAACGATACACCGCAATCCCCAAGCTATATCAATACAGAAGATCGGCATTTGGATGATAAAGACTTGCGGTTTCAAATCAGCTTAAAAACGGAGATGATGAACAACATTCCCATCGTGCGTGAGCTGCCTTATGTCACCAGCTCCCGTATCTGGGCAGCTTATACCCAGCAATCTAATTGGCAGGTATTTGATTCTGCAGCTTCAAGGCCTCTACGTGAGAATGTGTATGAGCCGGAGATTGTGTTGTCATTGGGTATCGATAACGAAGTGGATGGCGAAAAGAAACACTATATTCCCAGGATGCTCAATGTTGGCTTGGTGCACCAATCCAACGGACGTTCAAACCCAACGTCTAGAAGTTGGAATCGCTTTTATTTGGAAAGCGGTTGGGAGCTGAGCGATAGCCTCTCGTTAATGGTGCGCCCGTGGTGGCGCATTCCTGAATCAGAAGACGATAACCCAGACATTGAAAAGTACATGGGTTATGGTGATATGAGTATTCGCTGGGAAGACCGTAAGCGTAAAAACGCAGCGACGCTATTGCTACGAAATAATTTACGCAGCGACAATAAAGGATTTGCGCAATTGGATTTACAGCGGCAAGTGATGAACAACCCTTACCTCAAGTTGCATCTGATGGCTTCTAGCGGCTACGGTGCTAGCTTGTTAGATTATAACCATAGCCAAACTATATTGGGTGTGGGTATCTCTCTAGGAGAGTAGGTCACGGTTAAACTTAAATGAGATAAGTTTAACTGGGCGTGTATGCGCCTTTGGGGAAGAAATTGATAGCTTGCGGTGGGCCCAGTTTTAAAATAGGTTTTCTAATCTGACCCATCACGTGCATCTCGCACGGTTTGCAATCAAACTTCAGAGTGTAACGATCGTTGCCACTAATCAACGTCATGGGTTCTGCCGTGACGGTGCCTTGTACACCAATCACGCCTTTGGCCTCTTTCGGGCAAAGCCCGTGGCTAAAACGTAAGCAGTGTTTGGTGATCATCACTGGCACTTCGCCTAATTCTTCATTGGCTTCGTACGCTTTGGCGATAATTTTTACGCCGTGCTTGTGATAAAAATTACGTGCTTGCTGGTTATAGACATTGGCTAAGTAAGTCAGGTTGTCCTCTGGGTAGATTGCAAGCGGCTCATTGGCTGGGCGACGCAACGGGCGCTGATAACTTAATGCACGTGTCTGAATCAGCTGTTCAATGGCTTCACGGCGAAGATTGTTTATAGTTGAAGCAGGGATAAACCAAGCTTGTGCAAGCTCCAAATGTATTTCTTTGGCTATAAAGTCAGTGTTGCCGAGCTTGCCTAGGTTCTCACGTACGCTTGTTTCTGCTTTTGCAGTGTCGTTAGCTGCTTGTTTTTCCGCCGTAATTTGCGCTGTTGCACTCAAGCCCTGTGCATCCGTGACGGTGAGCGCAAAGCCATCGCGCGTTTCATAAACAGTCATGCTCACTTCAATTTTGCGTACGGCAGAATCTTTTTCGAGTAAACGCATAAACGCGTGGTCGCGATTTCTATACATCAAGGTGTTGTTACGGATATCGACTGGCATTTCATTTGGAAAAATACGCTTGTCTTCCACCGTGTTGACTCGCAACCCCACCAACTCTTTATGCACATCAAAAAAGCATACGCCATCACCGTTATGTAACTCAACGTCGGTGGATATTTCAATAAAGTCTTTGCCTACTTTAGTGACTTTACCTAGTACTTCACCCGAAAATTTTGGCGTATCAAATGCACCAATATCGGCCTGACGGCCATTGGCAAAGTAGTCGGTGGCGCTACGGTTAAACGTCTTTTCTGGTTGCGGGGTAAAGGTATAAGTGGTATTGCCCGCTGAGGATTTTTGATACTCAGGATAATGATCTAGGATTTCATCCAATAGCTGGCGGTAGTGTGCGGTAGCATTTTTAACATAGGGTAAATCTTTATAACGGCCTTCAATTTTGAAAGAGCTCACGCCTGCATCAATCAGGGCGCGCAGATTGGCGCTTTGGTCGTTGTCTTTCATGGATAGAAAGTGTTTATCTTTGCCCAAGATACGACCTTTTTGGTCCTCTAGTGTGTATGGCAAGCGGCATTCCTGTGAGCATTCGCCGCGATTGGCACTACGTCCAGTATGTGCATGGCTGATAAAACATTGCCCGCTGAATGCCACGCACAATGCGCCGTGGATAAAGTATTCCAAGTTGCAAGTGGTGGCTGCTGCAATTTTTTTGATGGTAGGAATATCTAGCTCGCGCGCCAACACAATTTGACTAAAGCCGACTTGATCTAAAAATTGAGCTTTTTCTACCGTGCGGATATCCGTTTGCGTGCTGGCGTGGAGTTGGATAGGTGGTAAATCCATTTCCAATAAGCCCATGTCTTGCACAATCAGCGCGTCCACTTCTGCATCATAAAGCTGATGCACCAACTGACGTACGCCTTCTAATTCGTTATCGTGAAAAATCGTGTTCAGCGCGACAAACACTTCTGCATGATAGTGATGCGCATGTTTTACTAATCGCGCAATATCGGCCACCGTATTGGGTGCTTTTGCGCGCGCACCAAACGCTGGGCCGCCAATATAGACAGCATCGGCGCCATGGTTGATGGCTTCAATACCGAACTCTGCATTTTTGGCAGGGGCAAGTAGTTCTAAGTGGCGACGCGTTTTTAGC